>Ga0123355_10017827_pt1 | contig 11233 bp, 12 predicted proteins | sample TergutEmb28metaG_3_FD_89872 | JGI IMG/M metagenome (GOLD analysis project Ga0123355, IMG submission 89872) | Embiratermes neotenicus P1 segment gut microbial communities from Petit-Saut dam, French Guiana - Emb289 P1 | ecosystem: Host-associated > Arthropoda: Insects > Digestive system > Gut ...
ACGGTGCAATGGCCAACCTTACGCCCTTGTCGCGGCGCCTTGCCGTAGTCGTGCAGGTGCACCCCCGGCAGTGCCAGCAGTGTGGCACGCGGGGGCAAGCGGCCGATGAGGTTGATCATGGCGGTGAAACCGCGCGCGCCCGTGGCGCCGAGGGGCAGATCGAGGATGGCGCGCAGATGATTCTCGAACTGGCTGGTGACCGCTCCCTCGATGGTCCAGTGCCCGGAATTGTGCACGCGCGGGGCCATCTCGTTGGCGATGAGTCGTCCGCGACGCACGAAGAACTCGATGGTGAGAATGCCGGTGTAGCGGAAGTGCGCGAGCACCCGCGTCAGGTAGCGCGCGGCGCGCCGTTGCCAGCGCAGCGGGCCGAACGGCGCGCGGGTGAGCCGGAGAATTCCCTGGCCGTGTACGTTGCCGCACAGCGGGTAAACGGCGACTTCACCGCTGACGCTGCGGGCGCCGATGATCGACACTTCACAATCGAACGGCACCCATTCCTCGTACAAGAGCGGCACGTGCCCGAGCTGCGCCCACGCGCGCTCGGCATCCGCCGCGGTGCGCACCATGGCCTGGCCCTTGCCGTCGTAGCCCAGCCGGCGGGTCTTCAACACTCCGGGGAGGCCAACGGCGCGGACGGCGTGCGTGAACTCGCGGCGCGAGCCCACCGCGCGCCAGCGCGTGGTCGGCACCTCCAGGCGCTCGAACAGCCGCTTCTCCGCCACCCGGTCCTGGCCGGTGGCGAGCGCGGCAATCGGCGGACAAATGCGCGCGCCATGCCGCCGTGCCAGGGCGGTGAGGCCGCTGGCCGGAACGTTCTCCCAGTCGAAGGTGACGACCTCGCACTGGCGGGCGAGACGCGCGAGCAGCCTGCCGTCGGTGAAAGCGCCGTGCAGCAGCGGTGCTACACCTCCGGCGGGCGCCGCGCGCGACGGGTCCAGCAGCAGGAAGTCCAGTCCCAGCGGATAGCCGGCCAGAGCGAGCATGCGACCGAGCTGGCCAGCCCCGACGATGCCGACGGTCATGTGCGCGAGGATGCGCGCGGATCAGGATTACCGAGCACTGCGGCGGTCTGGCGTTCGCGAAAGGACTCGAGCGCGCTGGCGACGGCGGGATGCTTGTTGGCGAGGATCGCTGCGGCGCACAGCGCCGCGTTGGAGGCGCCCGCCGCGCCAATGGCGAACGTCGCCACCGGAACGCCCGCGGGCATCTGCACGATCGACAGCAGCGAATCGAGGCCGCCCAGGGACTTCGACTGCACCGGCACGCCGAGCACCGGCAGGGTGGTCTTGGCGGCCGTCATGCCTGGCAGGTGAGCCGCGCCGCCGGCGCCGGCAATCAGCACTTCCAGGCCCCGGGGACGCGCGCCCGCAGCATATTCGAACAACAGGTCAGGTGTGCGGTGCGCAGAGACGACGCGCACTTCGTAGGGGACGGCAAGTTTGTCCAACACCGCGGCGGCGGCCTGCATCGTCTCCCAGTCGGAGGACGAACCCATGATGATACCGACGAGCGGTTTCATCCAGACATTGTAGCGAACAATGCACGCAGGGCGCGAAACAGCTCCCGCGAGGCCGCGCCGCCGGCGCCGCTGCGGGCCCGCTCGGCGCGGGCGGCGTTGACGCGCCGCTGCCATTCACCCAGGTCGATGTCGGGGCGCCAGCGCTTGAGCTCCGCCAGCGCTTCCTCGCCCGGGGCGAGCAGCCGCTCGCGCCAGCCCTCGACGCGCTTGAAGCGCTCGGTCTCGCGCGCGTCGCGGGCGCTGCGGGCCGCGAGCGCGGCGCGGATCGGCTCGAGGTCGACCGCGCGCATCAGCTTGCCGATGTACTGGCGCTGGCGCACGGCCGCGGCGCGACTGTTGATGTGGCGCGCGGCGCGGATGGCAGCGCACAGGGGTTCCGGAAGCTTGAGCGCGTCGAGCTCCGCCGCGGGGAGCCGCACGAGCCTCTCGCCCAGCTCCTGCGCGGCATGCGCGGCGCGCTTGCGCGCGCTCTTGCTGGGGCGCTCCTCGCCCCCATCATCGTCGGTGTAAAGTCGCATCAGCCCATTATCAGCGCGAAACACCTCCGATGCAGCCAACCGACGCTTCCGCGGCAACCTTGACCGACGTTGCGAGTCTTGCGCTCGCGGAGGCGCGCCGACAGGGCGCCTCGCAGTGCGAAGCGGATGCCTCCGTCAGTCAGGGACTGGCGGTGAGCGTGCGCCTGCGCGAGGTCGACACGGTCGAGTACCAGCGTGACCGCGGACTCGGAGTGACGGTGTATTTCGGCAAGCGCAAGGGTGCGGCCAGCACCGCCGACCTCACCCCCGCGGCGGTGCGCGAGACCGTCGCCAAGGCCTGCGCGATCGCGCGTTACACCGCCGAGGATCCGTACGCCGGGCTGGTGGAGCCCGAGGATCTGGCGCGCGACATTCCGGATCTGGATCTGGATCACGCCTGGGAGCTCACCCCGGAGCGCGCCATCGACCTGGCACGCGCTTGCGAGGCGGCGGGGCTGGCGGTCGATGCGCGCGTCGCCAACTCCGAAGGCGCCGGCGTCAACAGCCAGCGCCACACCGGCGTGTATGGCAACTCGCTCGGATTTCTGGCCGGCTACTCCGCCACCAGTCACTCGGTCAGCTGCTCGCTCATCGCGCAGCAAGGCGAGGACATGCAGCGCGACTACTGGTACAGCGTCGCGCGCGATCCGGCCGAGCTCGAGGCCGTCGAGAGCATTGGCCGCACTGCCGCGCAGCGGGCCCTCGCGCGCCTCGGCGCGCGGCGTCTCAAGACGCGCAAGGCGCCGGTCGCGTTCGCCCCCGAGCTGGCGCGCGGGCTGTTCCGGCACTTCCTGAGCGCCATCAGCGGCACCAGCCAGTACCGCAAGTCTTCATTCCTGCTGAATGCCGCGGGGGAGCAGGTGTTCCCGGCATTCCTCAGCATGCAGGAGCGGCCGCACATTCCCAAGGGGCTCGCCAGCAGCCCGTTCGACCAGGAAGGGGCCGCGACCCGCGACCGCGAGCTGGTACGCGCCGGCGTGCTCGACGGCTACGTGCTCGGCAGCTACTCCGCGCGGCGGCTGGGCCTCAGGACCACCGGCAACGCCGGTGGCGTGCACAACCTGCTCGTCACCACCACGGCGGCGGCACTCGATGCGGACAGCTTCCTCGAGCGCCTGGATACGGGGCTCCTGGTGACGGAGCTCATGGGGCAGGGGGTGAACGGCGTGACCGGCGATTACTCGCGCGGCGCGAGCGGCTTCTGGGTGCAGAACGGACGCCTGGCCTACCCCGTGCACGAGATCACGATCGCCGGGAACCTCAAGCCCATGTACCGCGACATCGTCGCGCTCGGCAGCGACGTCGACGTCCGCGGCGGCATCCGCACCGGTTCGGTGCTCATCGGCGAGATGACCATCGCGGGCGAGTGAGCTCGCCGGCGGCGGCCCGCCAGTCTCAGGCCGGGCGCTTGCGGGCCGGCGGTGCGCCGGTCAGCGCGAGGTCGTTTGCCGGGTAGGCAGCAGCGCCGGCCGTGGCACCTCGGGCAGCAGCGCCGGGCGCGGCACCTCGTCCACCAGGTCGCGCAACGTGAGATCGCCGCAGCGGTGGCGGCGCGCTTCCTCCACGCTTGCCAGCACCCGGTCGACCGGCGGTACCGGCAGGTTGCGTGGCGCGACGTGCCCGCTCTTCTGGTTGCGCGCGATATCGAGGATCTCGTACACGCCGATGCCGCCGATGTCGCGTGCCGGGATCAGCTCATCGTCGTCCGTGACCAGCAGCAACCCCGCGCGCTCCAGGGTGGCCGCCATCTGCGCCAGCGCGATGCCCGGCAGCCCGAGCTCGTTGGCCAGCCGGTGCACCGTCCAGAGGCGCCCGCCCGCAACGTGCGAGCGCCCGACGAAATACATGAGCTTGAGCGCCAGCTGCTCGAGCTCCACGCCCGAGAGCCGCAGCGGCTGCAGTCCCAGGCGCAGATACGTCGGGTTCTGCACGTAGAAGGACAGCTGCGCGCCGGCGAGCAGAATCAGCCAGCCGAAGTAGGTCCACAGCAGCGCCGCCACTACGAACGCAAATCCCGCGTACACAATGGTGAGGCGCGTGGAGTAGACGACGAACGCGGTGAACATCTTGCCGACTGCCGCCCACAGGATGCCGGCGGCGAGCGCTCCGGTGAGCCCCGCGCGCCAGTGCACGCGCGTGTTGGGAATCATCATGTAGAGCGCGGTGAAGAACGTCGTGACCATTATGTAGGGCGCCACGACTATCCCGGTGCCGCGCAGACGGTGCAGCAGCGGCAGCCGCACCACCTCCTGCACGGGGGCGCTGCTGAGGGCGGCGTGTGACAGGCCGAGGAAGCCCACCAGCAGCACCGGGCCGGTAATGAGCAGCGTGGTGTACTCGGCGAGGCGACGGGCGAAACTGCGTGGCTGCTCGACGTGCCATACGAAGTTGAAGCTGTCCTCGACCTTCTTGATGGTGCCCACGAGCGTCCAGGCGAGCAGCGCGAGGCCCACCGAGCCGACCAGGCCGCTGCTGACACGGTTGGCGAACTGCATGACGCGCTCGGTGAGCTCGCTCGCGGCCGCATCCCCGACCGGGCGAAAGAACTCATACACGATCGGCTGCAGATCGCGGTGGCCGCCAAAGAACTTGAGGATCGCGAAACTGAAGGCGAGCAGCGGTATGAGGGACAGCAGCGTGGTGTACACCAGCCCCATGGCGCGCAGGTTGATCTCCCCGCGCGACAGGTCGCGCACCACCGCGTAACCGTAGCGCGACACCCGCAACGAGGCCCCGAGCGGCCCGCTGCGACCCGCAACCGGTCCGAAGAAGCACCCGTCGAGCAAGGCCCAGATGCGCGCCCACATGTGTTGAGGATACAGTGCCGGCTGATCCGCTGCGGAGTTGTATGACAGCAATCTCAGGATTCCCTGAACGGATCGTCTGCCTGACCGAGGAGACGACCGAGACGCTCTACCTCCTCGGGCAGGATTGGCGGATCGTCGGCATCTCCGGCTTCACCGTGCGGCCGCCGCGTGCGCGCCGCGAGAAACCGCGCGTGTCGGCGTTCACCAGTGCCCGCATCGAGCGCATCGTGGAGCTCTCACCCGACCTGGTGCTGGGCTTCTCGGACCTGCAGGCCGACATCGCCGCAAGGCTGGCGCGCGCGGGCCTCGAAGTGCACGTCTTCAACCAGCGCAGCGTCGCGGACATCCTGCGCATGATCTGCACGCTGGGTGGCATGATCGGCTGCGCGCAGCAGGCGCGCGCGCTGGCACAGGAGCTGGAGGCCGGACTGGCGCAGGTGCGGCTGCGGGCCGCCGCGCTCCCGCGCCGGCCGCGCGTGTACTTCGAAGAATGGGACGAGCCGCTGATCAGCGGCATTGGCTGGGTGGCGGAGCTCATCGAGCTCGCCGGTGGCGAGAATTGCTTTCCGGAGCTCGCGCGCGAGTCGCTCGGCCGCAACCGCATCATCGCCGATCCGCTCGAGGTGCCACGGCGGCGGCCCGATATCGTGCTCGGCTCGTGGTGCGGCAAGAAGTTCCGGCCCGCGAGTGTGGCGGCGCGTCCGGGCTGGGACGCCATGCCCGCCGTGCGCGACGGCTATGTGCGCGAGATCAAGTCCGCACTCATCCTGCAGCCGGGTCCCGCAGCTCTCACCGACGGCGTACGGGCAATTCAGGACGTCATCGCGGAGTGGGCGGGTGTCAACGAATCCCGCGGCGCTCGCGCACCAGCTCCCAGGCTTCGATGATCTCCTGCGTGCGCTGCTTGGCATGCGCCAGCATCGACTCGGGCAGGCCGTTGGCTTTCAGTTTGTCGGGATGATGGCGTTGCAGCTGCCGGCGGTACGCCTTGGAGACTTCCTCGTCGCTCGCGTCCACCGTGGTCTCGAGAACCCGATAAGCCTCCGCGAGCTTCTGGTCGCGCACCGCGGCCGCGGCTGCGCCGCCGGCGTAGTCAGCGCGAAAGGCGCCGCGCTGGATGCGCAGCACCGCCTCGATGTGCACCATTTCCAGGCCCGAGACGCCCAGCGCCGCGGCGAGGCGCACCATGAGCGGACGCACGGGTCCGTCGAGATTGTTGCCGGCCAGGGCGGCGCGCATCTGGATCTCGAGGAACACGCGCGCCAGATCGGGGCGACCCTCGCACACGCGACCGAGAGCCGCCAGCTCGGTGCCGAGGTCGAAGTCCGCCTGCTTGCCCGCAGTGAAACAGCCGATGGCCTCGCGCACCTGGGCGGCATTCAGGCGCAGCTCGTCCATGATCCCGCGCGCCGCCGAGATCTCCAGCTCCGAGACGCGGCCGTCCGCCTTGGCGAGATAACCCATGACGCGAAAGGTGGCGCGGAAAAAGCGCGCGCCAATCTCCGCCAGGTCCTCCGGGGAGCTCAGTTCCGGGGCTGCCGCGTTCTGCTCGTCGAACTGATGACCCAGCAGCACGCCGAGCACGACCCCGACGGGTCCGAGTGCGAGCCCGCCCAGCAGGCCGCCGGCGACTTTGCCGATCCACTTCATCGCCATGGTGTGCGTGAGGCGCTGACTGCCCTGCGGCTCAAAGGGCCGCTATAGTACCAGCGCATGCCGCCACCCACCGTTTACCGCACTGCGCTGCGCGGCCTCGAGCGTATTCACGAGGGCAAGGTGCGCGACATCTACGCAGTCGATGACGACACGATGCTCATCGTGACCACCGACCGGCTGTCGGCTTTCGACGTCGTGCTGCCCGATCCCATTCCCGACAAGGGGCGGGTGCTCAACGCCATCTCCAACTTCTGGTTTGCGCGCACACGGCACCTGGTTCCCAATCACCTGACGGACCGCGAGCTCGCCAGCGTCATCAGGGATGCGGACGAGCGCGAGCTGCTCGCGGGGCGCGCCGTGATCGTGCGGCGCCTCAAGCCGCTGCCCATCGAGGCCGTGGTGCGTGGCTATCTCATTGGCTCGGGCTGGAAGGACTACCAGGCGAGCGGGCAGGTGTGCGGCATCGCCCTGCCGGCGGGACTCCCGCTGGCCGCGCGGTTGCCGCAGCCGCTGTTCACACCGGCGACCAAGGCACGGGCCGGAGATCACGATGAAAACATACCCTACGGCGAGGTAGCGGCGCTCATCGGACCCGAGCTCGCCGCAAGGGTCCGCGACACGGCCCTGGTGCTTTACGGGTTTGCCGCGCGGCATGCGCAGGCGCGCGGCATCATCATCGCCGACACCAAGTTCGAGTTTGGCGTGGACGCCGGCGGCACGCTCACCCTGATCGACGAGGCACTGACACCGGACTCCTCGCGGTTCTGGCCCGCGGACACCTACCGCACGGGCGCGAGCCCGCCGAGCTTCGACAAGCAGTTCGTGCGCGACTACCTGGAAACACTCGACTGGAACAAGAAGGCCCCGGGGCCGAGGCTGCCGCCGCAGATCATCGCGCGCACCAGCGACAAGTACCGCGAAGCACTGGCGCGGCTGACGGCTTGAGGCTGCAGCCGAGCGCGATCGGTTAGACTTCGGGGCATGTCCGCGGCGTGGATAGCCCCCTCGATTCTGTCGGCCGACTTCGCACGGCTGGGCGAGGAAGTCGATGCGGTGCTCGAAGCCGGCGCCGACCTCATTCACTTCGACGTGATGGACAATCACTACGTGCCGAACCTCACCGTCGGCCCGATGGTGTGCGAGGCATTGCGCCGGCACGGCGTCAAGGCGCCGATCGACGTGCACCTGATGGTGCGGCCGGTCGATCGCATCGTGCCGGACTTCGCCGCCGCCGGCGCGAGCTACATCACTTTCCATCCGGAAGCTTCCGAGCACATCGATCGCACCATCGCCCTGATCCGTGAGCACGGCTGCCGGCCGGGCCTGGTATTCAACCCGGCAACGCCGCTCGACTATCTGGATTACACGCTCGAGCTGATCGACATGGTGCTCATCATGTCGGTCAATCCGGGGTTTGGCGGACAACAGTTCATTCCGACGAGCCTGCGCAAGCTCGCCGATGCGCGGGCCCGCATTGCGGCCGGCGGCCGCGAGGTGCGGCTGGAAGTCGACGGCGGCATCAAGGTCGACAACATCCGTGCAGCCGCGCGCGCCGGGGCGGACACCTTCGTCGCCGGATCAGCGATCTTCGGCAGCAGTGACTATGCCGAAACCATCCGTGAGATGCGCCGGCAGATAGCTGTGCGGACGTAGCATCGGACCAGCCGACGCGGGAACTCGGCAATGAGCAGCCGGCAAAGGCCGCGCCCGGCAGCCTACTCGTCGTCGTCCTCGTCATCGTCGCCGTCGTCGAGGTCGGCCTGGCTGCTGAGGCGGGCGGCGGCGGCGGCCTTTGGCTTCGCCGGCACGATGACCGGCCGGGTCTTCATCTTCGGCCGCGCGTTGAACACCACGATGGTCTTGCCGGTCGCGCGCAGCAGACCCTGTTCCTCGAGCGCCTTCAGCACCCGGCCCGCCATCTCACGCGAGCAGCCCACCAGACGCGACAGCTCCTGGCGGCTCACCTTGATCTGCATGCCCTCCGGATGGGTCATGGCGTCCGGTTCCGCGCACAGGTCCATGATGGCATGCGCCACGCGCCCGGTGACGTCGACGAACGCGAGATCGCCGAGTTTGCGGTTGGTGCGGTCGAGGCGCGTCGCGAGTTGTGTTGCCAGCTCGAACACCAGCCCGGGACTCTCGGCGGCAATCTGGCGGAAACGCGGATAGGTCATTTCGGCGAGCTCGCACTGATTGCGTGTGCGCACCCAGGCGCTGCGCGTGGGCTGTTCGTAGAACAGACCCATCTCCCCGAAGAACTGGCCGCGGTTGAGGTAGGCGAGAACCATTTCGTTGCCTTCCTCGTCCTCGATCATGACTTCCACCGAGCCGCTGATGAGGTAGTAGAGGACATCCGGCAGGTCGCCAGCGTGGATGACGACGGTCTTTGACGGCACGGCACGTATGCGGCAATAGCTGAGAAACCGGTTGATGGCGGGAATTTCGCTCAGCGGCTTAATGCTTCCTTCCATACCGGTTTCCCCATTGATGCTTCTAAATCCAGTAGGCACTGCCTGTCATGACGCGGGCGGTGCGCCGCATCAGGGCGCGCACGGGTGCCGGCAGACGTGCGCCGCCCGCCGCGGCAGCCGCGGCGCCGTGTGCGATTTCTTCGGCTCGCATCGCTTGCAGTATGGCACGGCTGCGGCTGTCGCCTGGCGGAAGTCGGCCGAGGTGCTCATCGAGATGCCCCTCGACCTGACGTTCGGTCTCGGCCACGAACCCGAGGCTGGCGCGGTCACCCATCAGGGCCGCGGCGGCGCCGATCGCGAAGGAGCCCGCGTACCACAGTGGATTCAGCAGGCTCGGGCGGGCGGCGAGCTCCCGCAGGCGCAGCTCGCACCAGGCGAGATGATCGGATTCGGAGCGCGCCGCCGTCAGCAGCACTTCCCGCGTGGCCGCGGAGCGGGCAGCGAGTGCCTGGCCGTGATAGAGCGCCTGCGCGGCGAGCTCGCCGGCATGGTTGACGCGCATCAGTGCGGCGCTGGTGCGCCGGTCTGTCTCCGACAAGGGGTGCGCCGGGTCGCTTGCCGGGGCGGGGACGGGACGGGAGGTGCGGGCCGGCGCGAAGATGGACCGCAGGGCGCGATCAACGGCGGCGATGGCTAAGTCGAGAGTGCGGCCTGACCCCATATGGTTAAGTCTAAACCGGGTGCCTTTGCATTGGCGCACCTGCTTGAGTACACTTCCCCGCCTTTTTTGGCCCGGGCTGCCACGGGTGACCCCCCGGCGGCCGGCACACTGCCACGAGTGATCTATGAAGACCGTATTCGCCAAGCCCGGCGCCGTCCGCGGCGACTGGTTCATCGTCGACGCGAGCGACAAGACGCTCGGGCGCCTGGCCTCGCAGATTGCCCATCGCCTGAAGGGTAAGCACAAGGCCGACTACAGCCCGCACGTTGACATGGGCGACCACATCGTGGTCGTGAACGCGCAAAAGATCCGCGTCACCGGGCGCAAGCTCACCGACAAGGTTTACTACCACCACACCGGCCACATCGGCGGCATCAAGTCGATCGCCCTGGAGAAGCTGCTGAACGAGCACCCGGAGCGCGCGATCGAGTTCGCGGTGAAGGGCATGTTGCCGAAGAATCCCCTCGGCCGGCGCATGTTCAGGAAGCTGCACGTGTTTGCCGGCGGCGAGCACCCGCACCAGGCACAGCAGCCCAAGCCGCTCGACATTCAGTAGGACCCGCACTCCATGCCAGCCACTCAGCAGAATCACTACGGCACCGGCCGCCGCAAGACCGCCACGGCGCGTGTTTACCTCAAGGCCGGCAGCGGCAAGATCACGGTCAACGACCGCTCGCTCGATGAGTTCTTCGGCCGCGAGACCGGGCGCATGATCGTGCGCCAGCCGCTCGAGGCGGTGCAGCTCGTGAGCAAGTTCGACATTGCCGTCACGGTCGACGGCGGCGGTATTACCGGTCAGGCGGGCGCGATTCGCCACGGCATAACGCGGGCACTGATCGAGTACGATGAGACCCTGCGCAAGCCGCTGCGCGAGGCCGGCTTCGTCACGCGCGATGCGCGCGAGGTCGAGCGCAAGAAGGTCGGACGCCGCAAGGCCCGCCGCGGAACGCAGTACTCGAAGCGCTGACCGATGACCCGCGGGCAAAAGCCGCGCCTTTTGCCCGCGCCGAAATGAACCCCGGCGCTGATTCTGCGAAAATCGCCGCAGGCGATTTTCGCCAATGAAGAATGGGGGATCGTCTAGTGGTAGGACAACGGACTCTGACTCCGTTTACCTAGGTTCGAATCCTAGTCCCCCAGCCAAATCAAAGAGGCCCGTGAGACAGACGGGCCCCTTTGTCTTTTCAGGCCCGAGTGACGGCGATCACGCCGCGAGCCTGGCCGACACGAAATCCCAGTTCACCAGGGGCCAGAAGTCCTGGAGATAAGCGCCGCGGTCGTTGCGGTGATCGATGTAGTAGGCGTGCTCCCACATGTCGCAGGTGAGGAGCGCGACCTGCCCGTCGCGCAGCGGCGTGTTGGCGTTGGCGGTGGTGACGATCTTCAACACGCCCGCGGCATCCTTCACCAGCCACGTCCAGCCGGAGCCGAACAGGTTGCTCGCCGCCTTGTCGAACTGCGACTGAAACGACTCGCGTCCGCCGAGCGCGTCGAGCGCCTTGCTGAGGTCCTTGCCCGGCTGTTGGCGCTTGGGGGACAGGCACTTCCAGAAGAAATTGTGATTCCAGATCTGCGCGGCATTGTTGAACAGCGTGCCG
>Ga0123355_10017828_pt1 | contig 11233 bp, 8 predicted proteins | sample TergutEmb28metaG_3_FD_89872 | JGI IMG/M metagenome (GOLD analysis project Ga0123355, IMG submission 89872) | Embiratermes neotenicus P1 segment gut microbial communities from Petit-Saut dam, French Guiana - Emb289 P1 | ecosystem: Host-associated > Arthropoda: Insects > Digestive system > Gut ...
CTACTACAACAACTGTCGAAGCAAGGAAAAGCTAAAGGGCTTGCCGCCTGCTTTGCACAGACAACAAGCCCTCAAGGCTGCCTAACCAAATATTTGTCTAACTTTTTGGGGTCAGTTCAAAATCACGCCGGGCGCTTGGTCGCAAAAACACGTTTGGGGGTTAGCTCTTTGTATTCGCCTGCAATCTCGCATTCAACTCTTCCAGCACGGTGCGCCACGCCTCGATGGCGCCGTTGTCCATAAGCGTATTCATCGATTGCTCATTGTAGCCGCCGGGGGTCATGTCGTGGGCCAGTTCGACCAGATCACAATCCGGGGATTCAGCGGCCCGTCTGCCGAGAGCGCTGAACAGGGAGTGCAAAAACTTGACGGACGCCTCGTGTGCCACACCTTGACCGTCTGAGAATTTTGTGATCTCATGCAGTAGCATGTAGTATGGGCTCATAATGCAGGTTAAAAGTTGGAGGGCACGGGCGTCCTCACGTTTTTGCACATAGAGCACATCGCTCACCGGCGCAAACAGTTCTCCGATCTCTGGAATTTCAGGGTATACGATCAGCGGCCCGTAGCCGTTGACGATCATGGGCAAAGGGACGACGTGGGCCAAAATCTCAGTCTCGCCGATTCGGTTTTTTAGATCCGGCAGCTGCAATTCCGTCGCCATATTTAATACTTTGTGATTTTTTCTGAATGTGAGTTCATTTAATGCGTCAAAGCCGCTTTTCTGGACGGTGATAAAAACCCAGTCCGCATTGTCCAAGACTTCTTGATTGGATATACACACCTGTGCCTCGGAAAATTCAGCGGCCAGGGCCGCGGCCTTTTCCGCACCTCTCGGCGAGAGGTAAAATGTGTGTCCTGTTTTTTTCCTGCAAAACCCCGTCACAATCGCCGAGGCGATGGTCCCTGTCCCAATGATTCCTATCTTCATTATGTTCTCCTTTTGATAACGATTTCTCCTACAGGATAGCACGAATCTCCGACAGAGGCAAGCAATGGACGACATCGGGAGTATCCGAAGACATTGAAGGTTGTCTTGCTCTCCCCCGCCTCTGGCGGGAGAGAGCAAATTTATATATCGTCCCGCTTTTGTATCTCCGGATAAAAAAGAGGGGCTGCCTGGAAAAATCCAGACAGCGCCAATTAGAAAAAGAGGATAAAATGAAAAAGATTGACTGCCGCACTTTCGGGCGGCGGTGGAAATTGGTACTGACTTGCACTCTTACTATACCCCTAGAATGTTACAAAAGAATAAAGTTTGATATAAATATCTATTAAGTTTCAAGAGATTACCCTGTATTTTTCTCGCCTATCGCCTATGGCAGGAAAAATACAAAAAATCATTCTACTAGTACAGCACTGGCAGCACCCTTGTCAGCGTCAAGGCCACGGCGTTGATGAGCATATGGAGGGCGATAGGCGTCCAAATACTGCCGCTCCGCTCGTAGACCCGAGCCAGGGCAACCCCCGCCGGGATGTAGATCAGCATTGTCACAAAGAGCAGGGGTGAGAAGTCGAAGATCATAGGCTGTACCACATGCCAAAATCCAAAGAGCAGACTGGACACGGCATAGGCCAGCAAGCGGTTGACTTTCCGGAGAGGCGCAAAAATCGCACCGCGGAAAAATATCTCCTCCACCACCGGCGCCAACAGGACGCCAATGGCAAACATGGGCCCAAAATCCCGGGCTGCCATTTCCATCACGATGTCGTTGTTGGGGTTGGTTAGCTCCGGCAGGAGTACGTAGAGGAGCATGGTCAAGGGAAGCGACAGGGCCCAGTATATGCCATATCCTCCGAGGACTGTGGTTAGATTCGAGAGGCCGTATTCCAGGAATCTGGAAAAGCTGTTCCGAAGGTATTCTCCTAAAAAGAGTACGAGCACCACGAGAGCCACAAGAAGCCAGATCACGTTGAACAAGATATCCGTGAGGGCAAAGCCAAATATCGAAGCGAACAACAGAAGGATCTCAACCAAGATGATCTGGATGAAAAGCAGATGCACCAAGAGATAGACCAGTCCAAAAATCCACTCCCGCCTACTGGGACCTATGAAAATATACTCCCGTTCCATAGGGTTTACTCTCCTTCGTCTAAGGTCTTTTTCAGTTCAAAAAGCGCCTGCATGGCCTCTAGGGGGGTCAGTACATTGAGATCTAAATCCCGTAACCGCTGGGCGGTGATGTCCGGCAGGGGGGCTTGTCTGACCTCCGGCTCCCACAGACTCACCTGTTTGAAGCTGCCGGGGGCGGGGTGCTCCCCCTGTTCTAAGGCCCGGAGCACCTCGCGGGCCCGGCCGATGACACCCTCGGGCACCCCGGCCAGTTTCGCCACCTCAATGCCGTAGCTATCATCGGCCCCGCCGGGGACGATCTTGCGGAGGAAGATAATATCGTCCCCCTGTTTTTTGGCGGCGATGTTATAGTTTTTCACACCCAAGAGTTCTTTCTCCAACGTGGTCAACTCGTGATAGTGGGTGGCGAAGAGGGTCTTGGCCCCCAAGGTCTCCCGGCTGGCGCAGTGTTCCAGCACCGCCCGGGCGATGCTCATACCGTCATAGGTGCTGGTCCCCCTGCCAATCTCGTCTAGGATAATCAAGCTGCGATCCGTGGCGTTTTTTAAAATATCCGCCACCTCGGTCATCTCCACCATGAAGGTGGAGCGGCCGGCCCCCAGGTCGTCCGACGCCCCAATCCGGGTAAATATCCGATCCACCGCGCCGATCTTTGCCGACCGGGCGGGGACGAAGCTCCCGAGCTGGGCCATGAGGACGATCAAGGCCGTCTGGCGCATATAGGTGCTCTTACCCGCCATGTTGGGGCCGGTGATAATCATAACCCGGCGGGCCTCCCCGTCCAGATTCGTATCATTGGCCACAAAGAGGCTGTCTCTCTGCATGACCTCCACCACGGGGTGGCGGCCGTCTTTGATCTCGATGCTGACACCGTCCTCTATCTCCGGCATACTATAGTTGCGCTTGACCGCAACTTCTGCCAGGCCCGTGATGACGTCCAGCTCCGCAACTTTTGCGGCGGCGGATTGAAACCGGGTCACCTGGGCGGCCACCGTCTCCCGCACCTGGGTAAAAAGCTCGAACTCCCGGGCCTCTAAAGAATCTTTCGCCGTGAGGAGGGCCATCTCCAATTCTTTCAACTCCTGGGTGATGAACCGCTCACAGTTGGCCAAGGTCTGTTTGCGGACGTATTCCGGCGGCACGTGGTCGCTGGCGGAGCGGGGAATTTCAATATAATATCCGAAAACCTTATTATACCCAACTTTCAGCCGTTTCCCCGTCCGCTCCCGCTCCTGAGATTCAATCCGCCGCAACGCTTCGTTGCTGTTGGTGAGCAGATGGCGGAGCCGATCCACCTCCGGGTCGTATCCCCCCCGGATGATTCCCCCTTCCCGGACGGAAAAGGGCGGCTCGTCGCAGATGGCGGTGTTGATGAGTTCCGCCATGTCCGAGAGGGGGTCCACCGCGGCCAGGGCCGCCAGTTTCGGGTCGGTTTTATCTTGTAACAGCCCTTTGATCTCCGGCAATTTTTCCAGCGAGAGAGCCAACGTCCGCAGATCCCGCCCTCCGGCGGAGCCATAGACGGCCTTGCCGATGAGCCGTTGGATATCTCCGATATCCCGGAGGATTAGCCGGAGTTCTCCCCGTAGCATGGTATCGGCGGCCAAATCGGACACAGCTGAGAGCCGGGCGCGGATGGCCGCGGGGTCCAACAGGGGTTTGGCAATCCAATCTCGCAGTAATCTGGCGCCCATGGGGGTGCGGGTCTGATCCAGCACCCAGAGGAGGCTCCCTTTTTTCTCCCCGGAACGAAGGGTCTCCGTGAGTTCCAGATTTCGCCGGGTGACCAGATCCAACTCCATATATTGCCCCGTGGCATAGTACGTCAGAGTATTCAAATGGCTCAAATCCCGCTTTTGGGTATCGATGAGATAGGCCAAAAGTCCCCCCACGGCAGAGATCACCTCCGGCGCACCGGCGATGCCCAACTCTTCCGCATTTTTGCCGAACTGCTGGGCGATCCGTTCTGTAGCCAGGTCAAGGGCGAACCGCTCCTCGTCTGTCTGGCAGAGACAGTCCCGCTGCTGCCGGAAATATGCGTTAATAATAGGATTCTTTGCCGCCGGGATATCCAGCACCGCCTCGGCGGGCGAAAAACGGCCCAATTCGTTGACGATGTGATCCGCTGCGTTTTCCGGAAAACCCGTGGCGAACAGCTCCCCCGTGGAGATATCCGCAAAGGCGATGCCCCCCCGCTCCCCGTTGAGGCAGACCGCCGCCAGATAGGTGGCTTTCCCCTCCTCCAGCATGGTCCCCTCCATGACCGTGCCAGGGGTAAACACCCGGACAACCTCCCGGTTCACCAGTCCCTTGGCCTGGGCCGGATCCTCCGTCTGTTCACAGAGGGCCACTTTGATCCCCTTGGCCACCAGCCGTGCGATATACGCCTCGCTGGAGTGATAGGGCACCCCGCACATGGGGATCCGCTCCTCCTCGCTCTTGCCCTTGTCCCGGGAGGTGAGGGTCAGATCCAGCTCTTTAGAGGCCAGACGGGCGTCGTCCTCGAACATCTCGTAGAAATCGCCCAGGCGGAAGAACAAGATGGTGTCCGGATACTGGGCCTTAATGTCCCGATACTGCCGCATCATGGGGGTTAGTTCCATGGTGTGATCCTTCCTTTCATATAAGCTCCTTTTCCAAAGGAGCTACCACAGGTATTCCTTCCGCCGTTCCAATCGGTCTGCGGCTTCGCCTTGCCCTCTTGGGGCGTCAGTTATGTCGGCGAAGCTGACTGAGGATTGCCCTTGACCTGCGGCGCGGGGATAATCCTCCGGCAGGCTTGTGCCTGCCACCTCCTTTGGGAAAGGAGGCTTTTGGCGTCACCCAACCAACTGCCCCGTCAACGACCAAGTGGACGCATCTGTGATCTCCACCTGGCAAAACTGCCCGATCAACGCCTCATCCCCGGCGAGGCGAACCAATCGCCCGCCCTCGGTGCGGCCGGTGAGGCCGTAGCGGGCGTCGTCGCCTTTGCCGTCGATCAGGATGCGCTGTACCGTGCCAATATAGGCCCGGTGCCGCCGGGCGGATATCTCGTTTTGCAGGGCCAAAAGCCGGTCAAACCAGACCTGTTTTTCCGCCCGTGAGACCGGGTCGTCCATCTCCGCCGCCGGGGTGCCGGAGCGGGGGGAGAAGATGAAGGTGAACAGGGCGTCGAACTGGACTTTTTCCAACACGTCCAGGGTATCTTCAAACTCCGTCTCCGTCTCGCCGGGGAACCCCACGATAATATCACTGGTGAGGACAATCTCCGGCATATACCGCCGGGCCATGGCGATGCGATCCAGATAGTCTGCCTTCGTATACCCCCGGTTCATGACCTCTAGTACCCGGGAATTGCCCGCCTGGACAGGGAGGTGGATGTGTTTGGCCGCTTTATCACACCGAGCCATAACGGCAAAGAGCCGCTCCGTGGCGTCTTTGGGATGGCTGGTCATAAACCGGATCAAAAAGTCACCGGGCAGGGCGTTTAATTGCTCTAATAACCAGGCGAAGTCGATCTCTGCGTCCAAATCCTGGCCGTAGGCGTTGACATTCTGGCCTAAGAGGGTAATATCCTTCACCCCGTCGGCGATGAGTTTTTCCGCGTCCTCTAAAATCCGCTTCGGATTTCGGCTCCGCTCTCTGCCCCGGACGTGGGGGACGATGCAGTAAGTGCAAAAGTTGTCGCACCCGTACATAATGGAGAGCCACGCCGCCGGCCCCTCTGTCCGCACCTGGGGTAAATCCTCGGCGATGGCGCCCTCCGTGTCGGAGATCTCAAAGATCCGCCCCCGCTCCGTGAGAAGCTGTTTGATAAATTCCGGCAGCCGCCACAGGGCATGGGGGCCAAAGACCAAATCCACATGGCGGAAGGAGTCCCGCACCCGCTCCGCCACGCTCTCCTGCTGGGCCATACACCCGCAGAGGACGATGAGCTGCTCCGGTTTGTCCCGTTTCGTGTGGGTCAGGGCCCCCACGTTGCCCCAGACCCGGTTCTCCGCACTCTCCCGGACGGCGCAGGTGTTGATGATAATCACGTCCGCGTCTTTTTCTATATCTGTAAAGACGTAGCCCATCTCGGTCAGATAGCCGCGGATGATCTCACTGTCCGCCTCGTTTTGCTGACAGCCGTATGTGTCCACCAGGGCCAGGGGAGGGTGCTCTCTGGTCTGGTGCAGATTGTATATCTCTTTTGCCATCTCCCGCTGGCGGGATACTTCCGCCGGGGCCACTTCTATGCGTTTTTGCTTTGTCAAGGGATAAAAACCTCCTGTGAACCGGGGCGTTGGGAACGCTGCCCCCTGCACGATTTTTGCATTGCGGTTATTTTATCATTTTATTCTGGTATTTACAATGGCCATCCGGTATAATTAGGAAAGTGGCTTTTCGTGTTTCCCCGCCACAAGGCGAGGGAATACAGTAAAAATTTTAGAGGTGCGATAAATGGGTATTATCAGACAATTAGATCCCCACGTGGCCGATCTCATCGCCGCCGGCGAGGTGGTGGAGCGGCCCTCCAGCGTGGTGAAAGAGTTAATCGAAAACGCGCTGGACGCAGGCGCCACAGCCATCACCCTGGAGATCAAAGGCGGCGGCCTGACCTATATCCGGGTCACGGACAACGGCTCCGGCATGGAACAATCCGACGCCGAGACCGCTTTTCTGCGCCACGCCACAAGCAAACTCTCCACGGGCCGGGATCTGGAGGCCATCGGCACCCTGGGCTTCCGGGGAGAGGCCCTGGCCGCCATCGCCGCCGTGAGCCGGATTGATCTCTTGACCCGAAAATCCGAGGACAGCGCGGGGACCGGCGTCACCCTAGAGGCGGGCCGGGTCACGGACGTATCCCCGGCGGGCTGTCCCGTGGGGACGACCATCATCGTGCGGGACCTCTTTTTCAACACCCCCGCCCGGCTCAAGTTTATGAAGAGTGACAAGGCAGAGGGGGCCGCCATCACCGCCATGCTCATCAGTTCCGCCCTGTCCCATCCCGGGGTGAGTTTTCGCTATATCAAAGACGAGAAAGAGGAGTACCACACCCCCGGCGACGGACAGACTCGCTCTGCGATCTATACCCTCTTGGGGCGGACGTTTGCCAAAAGTCTGATCGAAGTGGAAAACCGGGGGGAGGAGATTACCGTGTCCGGGTTTGTCACAGCCCCAGAGGAATCCCGTGGCAACCGGGGACTCCAGTATTTCTTTGTCAACGGCAGGCAAATTCGCTCTAAATTCCTCGCCGCCGCTTTAGAGCGGGCCTATCAAAACACCCTGCTCTCCGGAAAATTCCCCGGCGGCATCCTATATCTCGCCTTAAATCCCCGGACCGTGGATGTGAATGTTCACCCGGCCAAGACCGAGGTCAAATTCCTCCACGAAAAAGAGGTCTTTGACGCGGTGTACTACAGCGTCCTGGCCGCTTTGGACCAGAGCACCCACATGCCGGAGATCACCCTGTCTAAGGGAACGCAAAGAGTCTTGGACAGCCCCCCGCCACCCGTATTCGGCGGATCGAAATCCTCCGGCGCCCAGCCGCCCCCGCTCTCCGAGCCGGGTATGCTGCGGGATACGGCGGCAGTGGTCTATCAGAGCCGGTTCCCCCTGCCGGATTCTGGGCCTGTCCAACCGCCCATGGAGCAGACGGCACTTCCGATTCCCACGGTGCACACCGCAGACAAAGTGCCCGCTCCCCCGGAGAAATCACCCACTCCGTCCGCTCCCGTGGAGATCGTCCCGGAGACACCCCCCTGCCGGGTCATCGGCGAGGCCCTGGGCACCTATATCCTAGTCGAGCAGGGGGATACCCTCCTCTTCATCGACAAACACGCCGCCCACGAGCGGATTTTATTCGACGCCTTACAATCTGAGGACTACATCCCCATGCCCCAGATTCTCCTAGAACCAATCACCGTGGATCTAGGCCCCCAGATCACCGCCGCACTGGTGGAACACGCCGGATACTTAGAACAGTTCGGCTTTGAACTGGATCAGTTCGGCCTGGGGACAATCGCTGTCCGCCAGGTGCCGGAGGAGATTGACTTGGATCACATGGAACCGTTTTTATCCGAGCTGGCGGAGGAGCTGGCCCAGGGGCAGAGCCCGGATCTCCAGGAGATACGGGATGATATCCGCCACACCATCGCCTGCAAGGCCGCCATCAAAGCCGGCCGCCGGAGCGATTCCCTAGAACTCCACCAACTGGCGGGCCGGGTTCTGGCGGGAGAGGTCAAATACTGCCCCCACGGCAGACCGATTTCGTTTTGTCTGTCCCGCGCGCAATTGGATAAACAGGTCAAGCGGGGGTAGGGGATTTAAGCTTTATTAAGAGAGCGGTGATTGTAAATGGATTCAAACTTGCCAGAGTATGATTTTAGTGCTCGCGAGGCAGAGACGAAAGAACTCGTTGAAGCGTGGGAAAAGTATAAGTTTCTCAAAAAGGACAACATTTCAGAAATTCCTGATGATAAGCTAGAGTGCGCTGTGATGAGTTGGATGTGCAATAAACCGAATGAAGATTTCTCTAACGCATACCAGATAATAAGTTCTCTTCCAAAACCATGTCAAAATATATTTAGTTGCAGAACTGTCACTGATGAAGTGCAAAATGGCGGTTTTTGGGCATTGTTTTATAATCCTTCAAAGCAATTTGCAGAAATGTCAATAGAAGGTTTTTTAGCGTTAGGCACTCCAAAATTAAGTAATATAATGGAAAAGGTTGTGGAGATGTCTCCAAAAGCCGAAGAGATTTTAGCGTGTGATGATTCACCTGAAGCGCCCTACGTTGATAGGAAGTTTGAAAAACTGCTAAAAAAATTCTACCGCAAGTGTGGCTCTGTTGACTATGTCAAGTACATTCGTCTGAATGCTACTTGCTTTGGAGATTGAGTGTTATAAAGGAGCAAAAGCCATGCACAATCACGAAAAATTACGGCTCAGAGACCCCGGCGTGGTGCCCACAAGTGCCGTGTTGGAGCAGACCCTAGGCGACAGCTACGCCGCATACGAAATATTTCAGGAGGCCTTGCCAAATCTAGAAATGGAGCAAGAGTGGCAATGGTATACGCCCTATAAGGCGTGGTTCGCAAGGGGACAGCACTGGTGGACGACGGCGAGGGGGACAAAAAAAGAGAAAACCCTCTACTGGCTCCACGTCTACGAGGGATATTTCTGCGTGGCGATTTGGTTCAAGGAAAAAAACCGCACGGAACTTCTAAACGCCCACGTGAGCGAAGAGACAAGACAGCGGATTCGCGACGCCGAGACAATGGGCAAGATGCCCACCTTCCCGGTGGTGTTCGACATCACCACAACCGAGCCCCTTGCGGATATTTACGCATTGATAGATTGCAAAAAGAGATTAGAGCGGTGATCGTATGGAGCACAAAACCCTGAAAGAACAATGGCTCACCGAAGAGAATACACCCATGCAGGGATGGAATTTTTCCCATCTAGACGGGCGATGGAGCCACGAGGACACCAGCTGGGACTATGGGCAAATTGTGCGAAACTATTTAAAATCTGATGATGTGTTGCTGGATATGGGTACAGGCGACGGGGTGTTTTTGCGCACCCTGGGCCACCCCTGCCACTTAACCCATGTGACCGAGGCATACCCGCCCAATGTGGAGTTGTGTATTAAAACCCTCGCCCCTCTGGGCATTGGCGTAAAACAGGTGTTTGATGACAGGCAACTTCCTTTTGCAGATGGCACATTCGATCTCGTCATCAATCGGCATGAATCCTTCTGCGCCCAGGAGGTGAGCAGAATCCTCAAGCCCGGCGGCCTCTTTCTCACACAGCAGGTGGGCGGGGAGAATAATATCGACTTGAGGTCTGTACTAATTCCCGGTGCTGTCGGCCAATTTCCAGACCATACACTCCAAAACAACATAGAACTTGCCCAAGCACAGGGATTTGAAATTCTTACGCGAGAAGAAGCCTTTCCCACAACCCGTTTTTATGACGTTGGAGCAATCGTATACTTTGCAAAGATTGTCCAGTGGGAGTTCCCCGGTTTCTCCGTCCAATCCTGCCTTCCCCAACTCTGGGACCTGCAAGAGCAACTCGAAAAACAGGGATTTATCGAAAGCCGGGAACACAGATTTGTCCTTGTTGCCAAAAAACCTGTATGCGCCTCGCCCCATTAAGCACACAGAACAGACAATATGCACGAAATGTCTCCGAAACATTTGTATATAAGTTATATATACTTTTCGACAAGAATCCGCTATAATAGAGTACCCTATTATACATATCAGATGAATCACCAAGGTTTTGGAGGACATATATCATGCATACAGACAGACGAGAGCAACCCAGACAACCGACCCGAAAGAGAGTTTCACGATATGTCAGCTTTCTGCTCCTCTGCGCCATGCTGTTTAGTATTTTCCCGGCATTTGCTTTCGCAGACGAGTTGCTGACAGTGACCTTTGACTTAAACTACGACCGGGACGACCGCTTTTCCCAAGGAATCGTCGCCTACGGCGACATCATGGAAGAGCCGGAAATTCCGCTCCAGGGCGAGTTTATGTTCCTGGGCTGGTATACGGATCCCTACGGGGAATTCCCCTATAACTGGTCTGCCCCGGTCACGGAACATCTCACCCTCTACGCCCAGTGGATCGAGTTTGAAATTTTAGAACACCACGCCTATTTCATCGGCGATGCCTATGGAAATATCCGCCCCCAAGATAACGTTTCCAGGGCGGAGTTGGCCACCATTTTCTTCCGGTTGATTTCAGACGAAACCCGTGCAGAGCTCTGGAACCAGGAAAACCCCTTCATCGACGTAGAACTGACGGACTGGTTCAACAATGCCGTGTCCACAATGACAAACGCCGGCCTCTTCACAGGTGTGGATGAATACCACTTCGCCCCCTGGCAGCAGGTCACCCGGGCGGAGGTCGCCATGGTCGTAGCACGGTTCCAAAACCTAGATCTCACTCCTCAGGAAGACGATTCCGATTACCCCTATGATGCCTACTATCCCTACGATTCCAATTCCCCCTATTTTTCCGATATCGCCGGCCACTGGGCGGAGGACGCCATTCTAGCCGTAGCCCGCGAGGGCTGGGTTCAGGGCCACGACGGTGCCTTCTCCCCCTACGCGCCGATTACCCGGGCCGAGGTCGCGGCTATGGTCAATCGGATGCAGGGCCGTCCCCCTGTGTCTCTGGC
>Ga0123355_10017829_pt1 | contig 11232 bp, 4 predicted proteins | sample TergutEmb28metaG_3_FD_89872 | JGI IMG/M metagenome (GOLD analysis project Ga0123355, IMG submission 89872) | Embiratermes neotenicus P1 segment gut microbial communities from Petit-Saut dam, French Guiana - Emb289 P1 | ecosystem: Host-associated > Arthropoda: Insects > Digestive system > Gut ...
TATCTCCCAAACCGTTCAACTTTGGATATAGGTGTTTTGGGGGTTTTCGGTATAGTTTAACATAAGGAACACCCTCCCGAAGTCTGGTCCGTTCCTCCTGTTACACCCTGTATATATATATATGTACAATGATAAAAATATGGAACTAAAGAACATGAAAGAATGTGATAAAAGAAAAAGCCACATAAGCAGCAAACTTCATATGATCTATATATCTTCTAATAATGTTAGGCAACCTGGTTCTAAGACCTTCTCTACACTTCACCGAACTACACTTCACTCCACTTCACTACACTTGTCGACACTTCACTTCCTCCCATTTAAACATCTCCAACTAAACTTCCCTACCCTCTCATTTGGCTTATATCTTAAGAAATTCCGCCTTAAAATTCTGTTTTATTTCCTTTCCGGATGTTATGTTATGGTAAATTTAGTGACTGTTTTAGTCTTACGTTACTTAAAGGGAATTAGTACTGTGAAAATAACACGTCCACTGGGCATTCCTGAAGATTCAAATCTTGTGGGATATTGCATGGTGTTGCCTGGTAACTGATGTTCGAAGTTTTTGGAAGATCATTATTCCTCCTGCGACTCTGGAGAGAAAAGCACTACCTTCCTTTGAGTCGTCGGTAATTATTTACCAGTGAACATGGCGTAGTATCTCAAAGGGCTCGAGTCTTTAACAACGTCTCATTGAGAACCTAATATTTCGCAAAGAAAACCTTACTTCAGCAACTGATAATCTGTCAGCTGACTCTCATGGCACCGTACGTATTACTGTTCATAAGAGACCACCATTACCCCTACGCTACGTTCGTTGACTCCAGTTCTTATGTTCTCGTGTACTTTTTAGATATAATATGATCCATTTATGCTTACGTCTCCCACGTACCGCTTAAGTTTTGCAAAAAATTGAAGAATTTCTCACTCTTCCATGCCTGTCCTAAGTTTCGTCAGAATCATCTCTTTTATTCTCCCGTTTACAAATCTATTGTTCAGTATTGTGTTCTGGAACACCCTCGGTGCATGTTTATTAAAAGAAAAAGTAATACTGTCGTACTGTTGTACCTTATATAAACAGAAAAATAAGTTTAAGGAAATTTGGTACCATAATTAATTCGTAGAACTTGTGTTCAGTTCTTTAGGATATAGCACACAGTCTGCACGGCCAAGATCGATAGAATGCCTGCACATCCATTAGCATCGGAACCCATCTGATTTGTCACTCCCACTCACCTACCTTTGTTTCTGTCTATACCAAGCTGTGTAGCATGAATAGAGTGATTAGGCTGCAGACCGGAAGGCCGAGGAATTAGAATTCGGTTCCCGGCGTGGACGTGGAACTTTCTCTGGCCCCCGTCTTTCACACCGGCGCTGGGACCCAGCCAGCCACGCGAATTAGTAAGAGACTGCTTCGCTGGTGAAAGCGGCCGTAGCGGAAAATGCCTATGCGCCTTTATTTAGACAGAAGTTAAGGGTATTTGCAGTTACACTTTCAGTTCCCCCTACATATTCATTGTTTTGCGTTGAATGAAGCAGATCGACAAATTTTGTACGAGTGTACTGTAAGAGGCAGTCAATAAGAAGGGATGGAGAAATTCCTTAATGAGGACCTTTTCGGTTTTATAATTGACGAAGCATTATTAGGGTAATCGACTCGAAGATGAAGTGAACGAAACATGTAGCTTACACGGGAGCTGTAAAAGCTTTGTTCAAATGTTTGGTCGGAAACCCTGAGAGAAAGCGACTAGTTGGGGGATCTAGGTGTAGATGGGAGGATAATATTGAAGTGGAGCAGGAATATTTTGTGAGTTATGTGAACTGGAGTCATTGGACTCAGAATATGTATCAGTAGCGTGACGCTAATTATAATGTATTGAGTTCTGGCCTTACGATGCTAGAAGCACCTGTCGATTAGCACCGGAGTAGCGGGCTGTTGTGAAAGTGTTTGAATTGTCGGATCTCCTTAAAGGCAAGGGGTTTCTTGTCCAGCTGAAAAATTACGAGCATTTGAAAGTGGTCTCTGTAGCACGGGGGTTGTTACGCAAGCACGGCGGAGAATAATAAGAAATAATTGCGTAATCCTGTAAGTGGTAGATTTACTTAGCAAGCTTCCCTACCGCTCAACTGAGACTGTTTCCTTGCAGCTGGTTCCCCTTCCTCCCTACATAACGAAGCTAGTGGATGATACACGGGGCACTGCGATCCATTATCTGTTTGAAAACAGATTAACATAGTAAAGCAGTTTAATATATAGTTGTAGCGAGGCGTGGGATTATACATAGACTACAAGCTATATGAGCTTAAAATTTAAATGGAATTTTAATGAGTGTCCTGTAACTATTATACAGTGCCACTATCTCTGGCATTTTCCGTGGTTGAGGCCAATTCTTTAATTTTTTAATTTAATTATTATTTATATCGTCATTCCTATCTTATCTACTTAAGACCTTTCCTTATGATTTTCTGTGTTCTTTCATATGTTTTTTTAAAAACGTATGAAATATTTACATAAAACGACACCATATTTGTTCGTCCATTCACCTGCTCTCCATTCGTTGTTGTCCATTACGTAGGTTATAGTCTTTTTGTTGAGTTGGTATCCAGCGTAAGCACCATACTAATTGTGTCAACATATTTAAGGCAATACTGATCTCTGTAACTTCAAAATATTTACAAGAATAATAAACATAACTTTATGAACTCCTCATGGAGAAGCTCGTCGTTCTCTCAGCTTGTCAATAAATCCCATGAAAATCCTACTTAAAGTTTCCTGAAATGCGCCTTATTCGATACAGATGAATTTAGCCTATATTTCACACAATGTTTTGAAGATCCATTATATTTTATATAATATAATAGTAGCTAGGTTTGGCGAGGAGTCACTTTCTTCCGGGTTTACCCACCAAGAAATAAATACATATTGTCCAAAATTATGGACCCGTAATGAGAGTATCGTTTTGCTGTGATTACGTTATTAAAAGTTTTATTGCAAACTGTGTTCGGAAAAGTTACTTTTCGAAGTATACAAGCTGGAAGTAACCTGACCCTGAAATTTGTGGGCTCTTTTGTTACACTCTAGGTTGGCGAGAATAACTTTGCTTACCTAAACAAACCTGTCAGCCGTATAGAATCGTGTAATGGAGATAAAGAAGGACCCAGCATTGTATTCAGCTACGGTCAATAGAACATAACTTGTTCGCTGAAAATACATGCTGACATTTACTGTTGTTTAAGGTAAATGTGAAAATACTACTGTTCCTGTACACTCCGTGAGCTGTAATCCGAACAACAGAACTGAAGGGGAACAATGGGATAGGAGTATTTGTAGCTTGTGCGAAATTTTGGTTGAAATGTTTGGTAAGAGCCCTTTAAAGAAATATTTCCATTGTACTTAACTACTAGGAAGTGTGTCATCCCCGTTGTGTGTGTGAAAATTGAAATGGGTATGTAGTCAAACACAACTATGCAAATTAAGGTGTATTTAATGGCTATACTAGACAACTACATGTTTCGGCCTTTACTGACCATCTTCAGGTTGTCTTCCAGAGAACTTAACTTAAGGTCCTATTATATACATTGAGCGCGCACGTGGTGCAGAGATCTCTACATACGGGCCTTATTGCGTAATGTAATTTCTATATGTGGTGGTATGCTCTGACTAGAGGCGTGGTAGAGCTAGTGGATAGTGTCAAGTTGGTTATATTTTAGGCCACTTATGTTTCTTATGAGTTGACCATACATTTTGCATGTTCCTAAATCTGTATAACTTTTGACTATTCATTTGTATGACTGATTTTTAAGGAACTTTATATAACTTCATGCCATAGACGGTAACACCCAGTCACGATTCCCTATTATTTTATAACTAATAATAATGATTTCCGGCTTTCGCAGCGGTATAGTTACGTGACGTCGGCTGGTAGCTGGTTATCGACGTAAATGTACAGTCTGTGTACGATCATCAAGGATCAAGCAGTCACTCCACGTGAAAACCCAGAAGTTCGAAGGCATAGTATTATTTTAAATAAAGGCGTCCACGTGTGAGGTTAAAACGAAATTGATACGCCTTATTTGGTGTGCAGGGAATTATTTTTTGTATGTTATCCTTTGAATAAAAAGACCTTAAGATGGGCTCAAAAATATGACGAACGAGTGCAAACACTTTGCCATTCTAGGAATGCTGAGCTCAAAACACTCGCTGGCACATATATCATACTAATGAAACGGCCGTTCTTTGTTCTGTTTTCCTGGCAGTAGAGGGCACATTAAAGTAAAAGAATTGTTTATTTGTTATCACAGTCGCGTCGAGAACATTTGTACTATTGTCTTCTTGGCTATGCTACCTAAGTGGTTACAAACGTTTTGACGGAACCTGCCTCTTTCATCTTCAGGTAGATGTGTATGCAAGGAGTCGTAATCCAGCAAAAAAATCAGGTGTTAATTTATTTATTTCAGTAGATCCCCATAGTTATTAAACCCAGCCCTTGTTTTACGCCTATTCATTTTAGGCAGTTTGATTTTAACGCCATTTGCCAATTTAGATCACTTCTTAATTTGCGCTCAATCATTTGCGGTTTAGCGTCTTTTGGCTGACTGCGCTCTTTTGCGCTAACCCCTTATTTCCGATGGTAATATCGTGTTTTATTTACGCTCACGTTTTCAGGAGGACAACTAGGGCCTAAAACAAGAGCCGGGCCTATGTGTTAAGCCAAGAATTTGAAAACAAACTCTTGTAATCGCAGAAACATGAGTAGAGATCTTTTGCAGCATAAATATCGGTTATAGTCACTCATAAAGACTGAGGACAGCGGAGGAAGAATTAGAGAAACCTGCAAGCAAGAAGTTATGTACGCCGACAGTTAAGTCTAACAGTCGGTTGAAGTTTCAACGGTAAATCTCTGAAAGCAAAACGTCAAAATACCTGACCACAGTGACTTTGAATTTACTGTGCACAACAGACTAAGAATATGTGTTTACAGTATGCTCGCTGCTAAATTGAAGACGCTTTTCGGACACTGCAGTTTTGCTTCATGAGTAAGGTCCACTGCTATCATCTGCTGTTTGTATACATAATTACTTGCTGTCATACATAACGGCAGAAGAGATAGCTTTAACATGTCATATCTAAAGACGGTACACGTCTCTGAATGAGATAAACTAAGATATCACTATACACTCATGTCACAGCAGCATTTTGATAACTGTTATGTACTCGGGTGTGAATTCCAGATTATGAACCTATCCATGTGTGAAACTGATTATTGTATATGTCTGCTTATGACACCAACATTGTTACAGTGGTCGATACATAGCTCACATTTATGGATTTGTGCTTCATGATTTTGGGCATGTACTTTCTGTGAAATACATGAACCTGACATTTGCCTGAGACATATGAATGTTGCAACTGTACTGAAGTAGCAGATGGAAGACGCAATAATTCCACTGTATACCCGCCACTGCAAAGTTTACTTTGGCTTATTTCCCTTCAGTCCTCTAGCCCTTCTGTTCACAATCATGTTGGTAGTGATAAACTTCGCTAATGACAAGCTATTTGGGCTTGTTTGCAGAAGCCAGTAGAGACACCAGTAGGCAGACAGTGTGACAATTCTAGCGTCATTCTCTCCATCATGAACGAGATTTCGTTCACTTGGTGTAATATACGTGTAGGTTAGGAATATACGTATTTTACATATACATGTATGTGTTTATAACATTATCTTATAGAATTCTTAGTTTTCGCAGAACTACCCATATGTTTAGAAACGTTTCAAGAAAATACGTTACGTGTACGTAACTAATATATTTTTTTGTTTTGTTTTTAGTGTCTTTCAGTTTCTTGTCCTTAACAACCGATGCTCGTCTCCTACATCCTACACACTTCAGTACTTAACTTTTCCGACTCTTCCCTCTTTACTCTTATTCTGTAATAGCACATCGTTAAAAGAAAGACTTCATCATGAAAGGGCAGTCTGTGCTTTGCGACAGAGAGCACTAATTGCTGTAAGACAGCAAGAAATAAGTGTTAAAATACAAGTAATCTCGTCTCTTACCACCTACAAGTATATAAAATGTCTGTTGTCACTTTGTATCCGTACTTGTGGAGACAACTTTAGGTTAAGAATAGCATATTTGTCTCTCAGCGCCTATTGAACTATCGATGTATTAAGTTCAAGAGTGATCTACAAATAGGCGTAATTGATTTGATGAGAGATTTTAGGATTTCACAGCTACATGGTTAAGGTCTGCGCAACATCCTGAAATAAAGAAACTCCCACCAAGAGGCAATTCAGTTTGCATTACAGTACGTAGTCGACAACCTCAGCTTCAATATAAACTGTGATTCTTTTTCGTGTGTAACGTACAGTGAAGTTAATGGAGTATGAAGACAAAGCGTACTCAAGAGATTAAGACTTTGTCGAATTCTACGTATTCTAAGACACGTACAGTAAATAAACATGCACGGTCTGGTGGGATTAGACATTAACGGAAAAGTGAGTCAGAATATGTTGGAAAACGTCTTACTGGAAAATGTGCAATGTAAGAGCGTCGTGGTGAAAAGAGGGTATTTATGTCCAAACAATTTTTGGTCTACAAATAAGCATAGCAAAGTATAGGCTGCTAATGGACCGCGTGCCTTTCGATATTTGTGATGGGGAATTAATTTCAGGAATAAGATCTGGGAATGCTGATGTAATTTCACGCAACATTCTTTATTTTACTCGAATTCTTAGAACACATTAAATTAATCCCAAACCCTCTGAACTACGTTTAACTGTATCAGAACTTTTTTGAGGTTTTAGTTACAGAAGAAACTTTAGAGAATTTGTGTGTGTGTGTGTGTGTGTGTGTGTGTGTCAGTTATAACTACCCCATCATTTTCGACTGACTTTTATCCGTTATTTTACAGTTTAGCTTTACGTTTTCTTAGAATTTCTTCCCTTTTTATACTTCTGACTCTCGGCTAACCAGCCTGCTTTGTGGTTTAGTGGCTAGCATTCCTGCTTCGTATTAGCAAAATATTTTGTTCAAATCATAGCCCGACAGCAATATATTGTAATATATTTTTGTGATATTTTTGGATATCCCCAGCCAAAAGCGGGGCAGTACGAAGTATATGAAATTGCACAGAAAAGGAGAATACTCTTCGTAGTGACGGCCGTGATGATCTAAAATGTAAAACGTACGACGCCGTGTACGTTAGTTTGCTGCAAAGCGCCGCTACTCCCTTTGTCCATTACCTGTCACATTTATCTCCTTCTCGTTTATCATGAGACAACTTTTGCATCGCAGATTACTCTTCTTGGACTACCCTGAAGATGGAGGCCTCATACTCCTTAGAACCTTTAATACCAATGTAACAATCTAAACGGTGTCATAAGGCCATGAGACTGAAATCACCTTTCTCTGCAATTTTAACCAACAAATGCACACAATTATCATTAGACTCACAATAATATTTTAATAACATTAAAACCTTACGTGTTTCGGACCATACTTGGGACATCATCAGGGAGTACATCAGTTGTTGTATAAAACGGTTACTTAACAATCAATGTACTCCCTGATGGCGGAATATGCAGGAGTTTAGTGTTTTTAAAAATGACACTGTGAATATAATGATAATTGTGTGTAATTATAATTGGATGCACATTAAATTTGTAGTATAAGACAGTTACTTAACAATATTGTTAAGTGACTTTTATACAAAACAAGTTATCCATTCCCTGATAATGGATCAGTAAGGTCCGAAACCAGCAGGAGAATTACTTTCTACTTCGTTTTATGCCTCTTGATGTATGACAGACTCGTCATAAACTTGACAAATTGGTAATGGTTTGTATGTATTAATAACAAAAAGAAAAGCATAATGAATGTAGCCTATCTGAAGAAATCCATCCAAAGGTAATATACGATTTTTTTACTTTGATAAGTGTTAAAGAGTCATAGATAGGTAGATGATATTGTGAAAGTGTATAGAACGGTTTGTTTCAAAATTTATATACAGAATTACGTCACGAAAATATTTTATGGATTGTTCATACAACTATTAGGCACAGCAGCTCGCCGCGCAGACCCGGGTTAAATTCCAGGACATTCTATATGGGATTCATCGTGGACGAAGTGCTCTAACTACTTCGGGTTCCGGCCGTCAATTATCATTCCAACCTTGTCCCACATCGATTTATCCCTTATCCGGGTAGTTCGTGCCATGACTTCGATGGTTAGTCGCTGGCCTGTCAACGTAGAGGACACTGGTGTTCGATCTCTGGACATTCCATGCAGGATTTTTGGTGAAAAAAGTGGAACTAGGACAAGTGTCTCTCCTAGTACTTCGATTTCTTCTGTCAGTATCATTCCACCAGTGCTCTTTCTCTTATGTTCGATCCTAAACATTCTTTTAAATTGGCAGCTTCATAAGACAACACATTGAAAGAACGAGCTTTTGTCATCCAGGGGATGGACAATCGTCTCCCTGGAATCCGAAATTCTGAAATACCTGTTGTCGCCTGACCCATAGAGCATAAACCATTTCTCAGATAAGGATTTCATGGAGGGAATTTGTGATCACCTTAATGAATAATGGACTCCATTAAAGGGAAAATCTTGATCAGTCGTGCATAGACTTTTTAAAAATCTGTACAAGTGGCTGGAAAATACGTGACTGTCGACTAGTGCTTTTCAAGGCAGACAGTGTTAAATACTGATACGAGAAATCATAAAGTCAGAGTAGCACAGTACTTTTTCATTTAGGAGTTGCTAGTTTCTGAGTTACGTAGTATGTGTTACGGCAACGTTTCTTGTCAGTTTTTTTTTTCAGAACTGTTTTCCCTATTTGACGGTATCAATAATTATTCACGACATTAGATTATCAGATGTGTTTAAGATTACAGAACGAGCAAGGTGTGTAGGGTATTGTGAAAACTGAAGGGTAATATGAAGTGTGAATGTGAGGGTAAGGTGACAAGTTAATACAGGGTATTTCTTGAGCAGTTAAGCTGCTGTCGTCAATTCAGACAGACACTGTCAAATGAAATTAGTACGTTACTTAGTTTAACACTTTGACTGTTGGTACAGATGTCAGGAATATTTTCTTTTAGCAGTTTTGTTTCAAGATTCCATTGTCACTTGCAATGAACTAACTGTCGTGCTCTGCACAATGAGAGCCACTCTCACGAAATATCCAGTGGGAGTGAGGGGGGTGGGGGTAGGGATTGGAGCAGAAGTCTTTTGTATTCACTTCTCTTCGATTATGTTCTATTGAAATCCTTTCTAAAAGGAAATGCGTCACCTTGCTTTAGTCAAAATTCGCTAAAGCAGATCCTTCTTAGGTATAGTGGAAAATGATGCATTTCCCATCTGGCGTAGTTCAAAAGTGAAGAACAAGTCAAGGAGAACACACAAGAAGAATATTAGAATGATTTTTTTTTGAACGTGTGTTAGTAAAAATGTTACACAAGGTGTGTTACCAAAATCTGTTTTGGTTTAAAGGTAAAGTCGGCCATCTTTGCACGAGCTCCCATATATTCGCCACCTGACTCTGGAATGCAAAAATATTTTGGATGAAATATTTTAAATTTAATTCATATGTAATTTGTTTGTTCTCTCTGTTCTTGGCACAAATGCATGAAAAACATATAATATAGTACTCTGCTCAACTTTGCAAGGCAGCGTCATCTTATTACAACGCGCCGCGTCTTATGATCTTCACGTTGTACCCGTTTTCGTTGTACATGGCGACATGAAGGAAAGCAATCCCGTATGTTACCTTTCTGTCCATCACGCTGCCTTCCGCGACAATAGACATAAAAATTTTAGCTCCTCCGCGAAACGAATTTCTATAAATGCGCTAGTCAGCTTCTGTCACTCCTGAATATCCGCAGTTAACAGCTCCAGAAACGCGTATCCAATTGTCACCGAGTTTGTTGACGACGAACTTCACTAAAATTTGTTGATCAGCAGCAACTTCACTTCAGGTGAAGCTCTTAATGACTTTTCGACCACATTCCGTTGATGACTTCACAAAGGTTTTTCTGAGAGAGGAGGGTATATACAAAAGCTGCATGAACTCTGAAAAAAACTTATAAATCCAGAACGTTTTCCCTTGCAAATGTTAAGATATTCGAGATGGTAAAACAGAAGTGAGAGAAAGCATAAACATGTTTGTGTCATGTGCATGTTTTCTAACTTGTTCACATATGTAAATTATTACGATAATGTGAAGTGCATTCCCGATTACAGTTGCGTTCCTTTCAAGTGTTGACGGATCATGTGATTATGTTTAATTAGCATAGGTGAATATTAGATAAGGGATGGTGCTTTGAGGTAAGGCATGGAACTGACTACATGTATCGAATAAATGCTCTGTCATAAAAGTGCTGTACGTTCCACTATTTAGTTGAATTGTTTATACTGTCACGGTTACATTCCCTCTTAATACTAACATTCATAAAACTATTCCGACTTTCTCCGGAAGAGAATTAAATTTTATTACAACTTCAGGAAAAGTGTAAATAAATCGGTAAGCCAGAATCATAAATTAAAGAAATGAATGGCGCCCTAATCTGGATCTCAGTACTTCATGTAATTTATGACAGTCTTTAAACCTTAACGTCTCAAAAGATTTATTATCCTTTCTGCTTCATATTTGTAATGTTCCTGTTTCAGTTCTTTTCCAGGATAAAATGTGTCTATTTTCTGAGTGTGTGACTTGATGGGTCCCCTAAGTGACCTAAGCAGATGCTGAAGTGGCATTTTAAACTAGGATTATGAATAATCACTTCCACATCCCTTCGAATCTTGATAAGCCGTTCATCCGTGTTATTCAACATTATTTCTAGTGAGAAATATTGACAATTTCAGTGACTAAACAGAAAGTATATATGTATGTATGTACGTATATATATATATATATATATATATATAAAGGTAACGTGATACCGTTACAGGCCCGGTGTGGCCCACAGAGTGGGTAGAGGTATAGCTCTACTCTTCCATGACCGCGGTATTAGAAGGGAGTGAGTGGTCAGCAGCACACCCCGGTCGCACTTTATCCCCGGGAAAGACGCGGTACCCATTTTACAGGAGGCTGGGTGGGCCCCAGGACCGGTCTGGACGGGCGGAAAATCTCGTCCCCACCGGGGTTCGATCCCGGACCGTCCAGCCCGTAGCTCAGTCGCTATACCGACTGAACCACCCGGCCCATCATTAATCATATATACCCTAATA
>Ga0123355_10017830_pt1 | contig 11232 bp, 8 predicted proteins | sample TergutEmb28metaG_3_FD_89872 | JGI IMG/M metagenome (GOLD analysis project Ga0123355, IMG submission 89872) | Embiratermes neotenicus P1 segment gut microbial communities from Petit-Saut dam, French Guiana - Emb289 P1 | ecosystem: Host-associated > Arthropoda: Insects > Digestive system > Gut ...
GATGCGTTCCAAAAATGGAGGAGGCGGTGGGACCGGTGTCTACATGCGGGAGGGAACTACTTCGAGGGTGACGGCGGCCGATAGGCCTTATGGTGAGTTTTATGGTTTTTACAGAGTCAGTCCGGAAATTTTTGGATCCACCCACGTATACACGCAAAAATTCTTGTGCTGCATAGTGGCAATTTTGATCTCAACTGATGCTGCTGCACGGTTGTGCGCTAGGCGAGCGCCCTATTGGTGGTATTTCAAAACTTACGACTTCCTATTTCAAATTTTATGTAGATCATTCACATACCATGAAGAGTTCAGGAAATATAGATGGACGAAATTGAGTCCACTTTTTTAAATCACCCTGTATTTCTTCGCTGCAAACACTGGTGCAGTTTCGAAGTGCACCGTCTGTGACACCAACTAAACGAACATTCGCTACAATATGATTTCCAAAATGTTTCGGTACCAGCGTACCATCTTCAGGGAGGAACAAAATGTCAGCTTTAAAAACCAACTGTCTCTGCGAAGCTATTATTTGTAAGGTTCTTCGGTCTGTACAAGCTTCGTTACTTACCTCCTTACTTACTTACCTACCTACTCATTTACTCCATGCAGCGAAGTGCTTCTTGAGAAGCTAAACGGTTCTCAGCTAGTCAAGAAATTCCCCACATTTTATGGAATCCAAAGGTTCATTACCGCAGTCACAACAGCCCGCCACCTGTCCCTATCCTGAGCCAGCTCGATCCAGTCCATGCCTCCACATACAAATTCCTGATGATCCATCTTAATATCATCCTCCCATCCACGCCTGGGTCTTCCAAGTGGTCTCGTTCCCTCACGTTTCCCCACCAAAACCCTTTATACACCTCTCCCCAATTCGTTCTATATGCCCCGCCTATCTCATTCTTCTCGAATTTATCACTCGAACAATATTGGCTTAGGAGTACAGATCATTAAGCTCCTCATTATGTAGTTTTCTCCACTCCCCTGTTACCTCGTCCCTCTTAGGCCCAAATATCCTTCTCAACACCCTATTCTCAAAACACCTTCAGCCTACGTTCCTTCCTCAATGTTGGCGACCAAGTTTCACACCCATACAAAACAGCAGACAAAATTATAGTTCTGTATATCTTAATCTTTAAATTTTTGGATAGCAAACTGGAATACAAAAGGTTCGGCATAGAATGATAGCAGCTTCGTTGTTGATGTTAAGCACAAAAGGTGCAACAGTACAGAACCTTACCAATAACAGCTGTTTTTTTTTTTAAATTGGCATTTTATTCTCCCTGAAGACATTACACTAGTAGCGAAACATGTTGGAAAAACTACTTCAAAGGACTGTGCATTTATTTCGTGTTATAAACAGTGTCCTTTTATATGGAAATGCAAGGAATTGATAAATATTAAAATAGGTTATGGAATTAGTACAGAGGAAGAAATGATTCACACAGTGGCTAAACCTTGTTAACCCACTGAAGGCTTCAAAGTCAACCTGAAATACATTTAATGATCCAATTCATACCGCCGCAAAACACAACGAGTCTCGGTTACAAGAACCAGTCACACTGTATAGGCACATAATTAGTTGGTTTCTTATTCAACATATTGAACATAATTACTGTTTGTTCTGAAGACCTATACACAACCTGGACAAAGCGTAGAATCACTGAGTGCTGAACATGGTGGTACGTAAAGTTGCCACTGGGACTTAAATAGCGTAGATTTATTCACGGTTATACGTCGTGTGGAAGTTTGCTGAGTTGGCGACGTTTCGGGTTTACAGGATACCCTCATCTTGAAGGTGTGTGGGGTGATGTGGACACAAGGTCCACAACTCAGCCCACTGCAATACGACCCAAAAAGAAAACCCGGAAAAAAAGACGCACATTAACAATGAATCACGGTATAGTCTTGGACTCAGTATGTTGCTGTGTTCCAAAATCGCCATCGTTCATCCTGGTTAATCAGCAGTCCAGCTGGGGTGCTACTGTTACTGCTGCAGCTCTTCTAGTTACTAACTCTGGCGCTACTTGGCTCCAGATTTTCATTACCCGCATCCACTCAACGAATGTTCTGGTCGAGTGCCCACCCGCAGCCCTCCCAACACCTCGTAAGCTACAGGTCAAGAGTTCAAGTCTCTGCCAACCTACCCGCAGTCTTTTGGCTCCTTCTTTATCCCACCCCAGGAAAAACACCACAACACCTAAAACTCTAGTGATGTCTTTCTTTTCACATCATTTCCGATTCATTGTTCATTAACATATCAACTTTTGCGGTTAGTTTGGCAACGATGTAAGTAGCTCAGACTGCATAGTCACATGATAGTTTGTTAAGCGAAATATAAGCTGGAAAGGATTTTAAAGGAGCCGGTCGTGACACAGATAAAATTTTACTCCAGCAGGGACTGACGATTTATTACAAAAACTGTCTCAGGATGGCAAGCGTGCAGGGTTGGACTCTTAATAGCTAAAGTGAGAGCGAGTATTCATATGTGGGCTCTAACAGTTACTGTGAAAGCGGGTATACAGCATTCGGCTCTAATATTTACGGTAAAAGCGGGTATCCAGGTTTGGGCTGTATAGTTATGGTGAAAGTGGGTATCCAGGTTTGGAGAACTTCACGTCTCGCCCCATTTCCCGGGTAAGTACCTCCCGGTACCCATTCTGTAAGGGGCTGTGTGAACCCCCAGAGTTCTAGACGTGGAGTGAAAATCACCTAAAAGTGTAGTGAAGTGAAGAGCAGTGTAGGGAAGGGAAGAAAAACGAGACTGTATGGGAAAAGTTTATATGAGTAGTAAAGTGGTAAGAAGTGAAGGGCTGGAATGAAAGCGTGAGTACAGTATGTGTGGGAAAAAATACTAGAAACTATATACAGTACTTTCTTACCTTGGTGTTGTTTACCTTTTGTACATGTTGTATTTTAAGACGTCTTGTGTGTATTGTTGTTAGTTGTCTTGTGTGTATTGTTGTAGTTGTGTGTATTGTTGTAGTTGTGTGTATTGTTGTAGTTGTGTGTGTTGTTGTAGTTGTGTGTATTGTTGTAGTTGTGTGTGTATTGTTGTTAGTTGTCTTGTGTGTAATACTGTAGTTGTCTTGTGTGTATTGTTGTTTGTTGTCTTGTGTGTATTGTTGTAGTTGTCTTGTGTGTAATGTTGTTATTTGTCTTGTGTGTATTATTGTAGTTGTCTTGTGTGTATTGTCTTGTGTGTATTGTTGTAGTTGTCTTGTGTGTATTTCTTGTGTGTATTGTTGTTAGTTGTCTTGTGTGTATTGTTGTTAGTTGTCTTGTGTGTATTGTTGTAGTTGTCTTGTGTGTAATGTTGTTAGTTGTCTTGTGTGTATTATTGTAGTTGTCTTGTGTGTATTGTTGTTAGTTGTCTTGTGTGTATTGTTGTAGTTGTCTTGTGTGTATTGTTGTCATCTTATGTGTATCTGTTGTATATGTGCGTATTGCTGTTTTTACTTTAGACGTCGAACTGCTGGCTAGCAGTCAGTATTCGGAAGTTCCTGCGACCGGCCACCTCGACACACGTTTTTCTTGGTTTCCCTGTGTCTATAAGCAAATGCTGAGATGGTTCCCAAGATTCCAAGTCGCCACTACATGCTTCTCATGTAGCCCTACCGAATTAAATGTATTAGTAATCAATTTCATATTCTGTATACATGTAAAATAAACACTACCACCGGGTGACAACCTAATTGCAGTTAATTATTATTATTATTGTCGTTGTTTTTCTTGTTTCGGAAAAGAGAAATATCTTCTTCCTCGTGCCGAAAATCAAACGCCAGATCGTCCGGCCCGTGTATCGTCGCTAAAAAGTCAGCGCTTCTAATGTCTTCGTTAAACGCTCAGCTAATGAAGAACGTAACAAGCTCCTCTGTGTGGACATTCTGTCCTTTTGCTCAACCCCCGTCTCTTCAAGCCGTCAACACCCGAGATCCATCCAACCTCGCATCCAAAGGGCACAGCTGTTTTAGCGATAGGAATTGGAAATTAAAATCTGTGGTCGAATCACGAGATTGGTTTTTGACATCGCCAGTGACGACGCAGCGGGAAACTCAGACCGCTGTGTGTTTATTACCAGTAACCGATTTATTCGAAGTTAAAAATAAAGGGATGGAGTGCAGTTGTGTCGTGCAAGCGCCAGTAAATATTATTCTCTGTCCCGTTCTCTTTGGTGCAGTTGGTTGAGTCACTGCGCTACAAGCCGGAAGGTCGCGGGTTCGATTCCCGATTGTGTCATTGGAATATTTCATTGACATAATCCTTCCGACCTCACTATGGCCCAGGGTCGACTCTGCCTCTAACAGAAATGAGTACCAGGAATGTTTCCTGATGGGTAAAGGCGACCGGTACGTAGGGCTTACATTACCACCCTCATGTGCCGATTGCCTTAAAATCTGAAAGCCGCAAACTCCTGGAACCCTCAGGCCCTGTCCAGGCCTGTAATGGTATTCCTTTACCTTTTCCTTGTAATTTCTGAAAAATTTGTCTTTGAATATATTGCACTAACACAGAACTAAATATAAACATACACACGGTACTGTCAAATGAAATGTTCTGGAGGTGTATATACAATCATCAACCTTGCAAATATATTTACACGCGAGTTGTAACTGTGTACTAATCACTATTCTGCAAACAATGATGGGATTCCACAAAAATTCTAAAATGTAGCTGTGACCACAGACCAATTTCTGTGATGTACAGCCCGATACCTGCTGTTCGAAAATGTGGAATATCATGGGTGTTCATAATATAACTCAATACAATCAGAAGTAAAAGGTAAAGTGTTCCCGTTACAGGTCCGGTGTGGCCCAGAGGGGGGGTAAAGGTATAGCTCTACTCTTCCATGACCGCGGCACTAGAAGGGGTGAGTGGTCAGCAGCACGCCCCGGCCGCACTTTACCCCAGGGAAAGACCCGGTACCCATTTTACAGGAGGCCGGGTGGGCCCCAGAGCCAGTCTGGACGGGCGAAAAATCTCGTCCCCACTGGTATTCGATTCCGGACCGCCCAGTCCGTAGTCAATCGCTATACCGACTGAGCTACCCGGCCAACATAATCAGAAGTAATGTTTTATAACATTTACATGTTTATCTCTGTACGAATACATCACGTATCTGACAAAGAATAACAATGAAAAACAGTGGTAGGTCGGTTACTGGTTCTGTTCTATTACTGAAGAAATAACTGGATAACTGGTGAAGATTTCCCCTGATCTGCCTTGCTCTATCACTTGACAAATTGCTTCTAGTCACTTCCTGTTCTACAGCATGAGTTACAGTCAGTAGCTGCGTCACGATATAGCCAGCCAAGTCGTGTCATCAAAGTCCACGTCTCTCAGCAAACTGCGGAGTTGGCCAGCACATTTGGCAATAACAACCTTCAAAATACATTTCTATGTATTTGGATAGAACACGCCATTTTGGGTATAAACACCCAAATGCACACTCGACGGACTTTAGGTATGTATGAAATATGCTTGTTGAAGCGACCCCTTTGCGGAGTTAGAAACTGTTGCGGATACGGTCTCACTGAATATTCCTTCGAGTGATAAGCCTCATCTCCAATCAAGACGTTCGATACTTTCATCCTGGTCCCTGGTAGCTGCTGATCAGGTAAAAAGGTAAATTAGTCCCATTACAGGCCCGAAGTGCCCGGAGGGTTCCAGGAAGTTAAGGTTCCCAGATTACGTGGCAATGGCCCAGGATGGTGGTAAGGTTGTCAGTCCTACGAACCGATCGCTATTTTACTCCCAGGAAATACTCCTGGTACTCATTTCCGTTAGAGGCTGAGTCGACCCCAGGGCCATAGTGCGATCGGAAGGATTATGTCAATGAAAAATTCCAATGACATGCTCATCAGGTAGGATGTAAAAAATCATTTTCCTCCGCTAAATCAAAAAACTGCGAAATGTCCCCGTCACTTGGCTTACCATTTTCACCCACGTCAATTACCATAAACTTGTCAGCATCTGCTACACGTTGCAAGACGAATGGGTATAATTTCTGGTAAATGAAATAAGCAGATCCAGATATGAGAGGAAATTTTATCTCGTCAATGTAGCTGAAACAATTTGGAAAATTCCAGCTTTTGTAAAAATCCAAGCCAACCTTTTTTTACAGATGGGGTTCGGGTGGTAAAGGCATAAATTCTTGAAACAGTTCGCCCCAGAGTATTTCACAACTCTTTAAAAACTACTGAACTTACTGTTGGTTTTCCCATTCGAAGGGCAAGAGCCAAAGAACGCAACGAACTGTAGAAAGCTGCCATCGAAACCTGCAGTTTGTTATGTGAAGTGTAGAGTCACTTAAAGTACTTCCTCAAAACGACTTCGGGGGATGCTGCGAAAGCTGGGCAGGCTGTAGGTTCCGGTGGGAATTACTCTGAAGGGGAGGAGCATGTAGATGCAATAATTTTGTTAATGGAGTTCTTTTTGAAGCAGCTCGCGTTATTCTGCAAGCACAGCTTGTACGAAATTCCGCATGCGAAGCACCTCTTGGAATATCCGTCTGCGGGTCGAAGCATAATACAGGGTGAGCATAAAGTCTTTCCCTGATTACAAACATTTATTACAAAAAAAAAACTAATGTACGTGGAACACAAACATATTTTTTTTAATGTAACTCAAGAATTTTTTACAACACATTAGTACACTTCAACATGTGCTCCTTATGTTGCACGGAGAATGTCTAATTGATAACCAGTTTCTTTCCACGTGTTCTGCAACATGTGTTCAGTTATTGTAGCAAACGCGTCTGTTATTCTTGCCTTCTAATTTGTAATATCTGGAACTGGTGACGAAAGCACTTTGTCCTTAACATGCCCCCATAAAAAGAAGTCAAGGGGGTGATATCCGGCGATCGGGGTGGCCAGGGTGTCAGACCATCTCACACAATCCACGTGTTTGGAAATGTTGCATCCAAAAACCGACGAGCATGTGAACCCCAGTGTGGAGGTGCACAAATCTTGATGGAAAATTATCCACGGCTGAAACTCTTCTAACTGAGGTGCAACGTAAAGTTCCTTGTAATAAATGTTTGTAATCAGGGAAATACTTTATGCTCACCCTGTAGTACGTGACTAACTCCATGGAGCAGAGTCCTTCAAGAGAAGCTAGCAGTTTCTCAGCAAGTCAAGAAATTCCTCACATTTTATGGAACCCGACGGTTCAGTATCACATTAACAACAGGTCGTCAATTGTTCTTAAACTGAGCCAGATGAATCCAGTCCCTTCAATTTGTCGGATGCATTTCAACCCCCATCCTGCTAACATGGAGAATATGGTGAGCTCCCAATAATCCCAGCAGATGGTGGATGGGATTTAACTCGGCGTTTAAAGTGTTAATACTGTTTGGGCCGGGTAGCTCAGTCGGTACAGCGACTGACTACGGGCTGGACGGTCCGGGATCGAATCCCGGTGAGGACGAAATTTCCCGCCTGTCCAGACCGGCCCTGGGGCCTACCCAGCCTCCTGTAAAACGGGTACCGGGTCTTTCCCGGGGGTAAAGTGCGGCCGGGGCGTGCTGCTGACCACTCACGCCCATCTTCTAGTGCCGCGGTCATGGAAGAGGAGAGGTATACCTCTATCCACCCTCTGGGCCACACCGAGCCTGTAACGGGAACACTTTACCTTTTTACTTTAATACTGTACTCCCATCTACGCCTAGGTTATCCAGGTTTCCTTTTTTCAAGCTCCTTCCACCGAAATCCTGGGTGAGTTTCTGCTCCTTCCTACACGTGTCACGTCGTCCCGTAATTTTGTTCTTGTTTGATTACCCCAATAATATTTGACGAGTAAAAAATCATGAACTTTATTAATCACTGGCATACTGAACTTATGTTGAATTTCCAATACGAAAAGCAAAATCCAAATAATGAAACGGACTTCCTGTTTCTAAATATCTGCAAAAGAAAGAAATACATTATTATTATTATTATTATTATCACTATCATAATCATAATCATCATCCCCGGTAGCCAGTGACTGGGGACACGGAGCCCGTCTGCGAATTTCGAAGAAAAGAAGATTCCCTTAAAATCTTACCGTATTGTAACAGTCAATCTCCCAACACTTGAAATAGGTTTGCGTGCAATTCGTTTTCTGCTTCTAAAGCCTGTGAACTCTACAGACATTCGCAACTATTCGCAAAACCGCTCTGGATCATTCCGAAGCTGCCAATAAATAACACGAAACTGCCCTACGTATTACGGAACTTCTTAATTGGATGAACACTACATTTCTTTGTCCTTAAATGTTTCGGAATATGACACGTTTTTACGGTGAGGAGTTGTTAGCACCTAGCCCAACCCCCAAGCTGGAGAACCACCCCTTGTCGGCTGTCCGAAACTGCTTGTTCAATATATTCGCAGCTACCCTCCATATCGGGGACCGCGGTGACACTGTGGTTAAGGCACTGTGCTAAAAATCGGAAGGTTGCTGGTTCGATCCCAGATGGGGTCATTTGAATTTTTCATTGACAAAATCCTTCCGATCGCACTGTGAGCATGGGGTCGAATCAGCCTCTAACAGAAATGAGTACCAGGAGCATTTCCTGGGGGATAACGGCGGCTGATGCGTAAGGCTGACAACCTACCACCATCCTGCGCCGTTGTAATGAAATCTGGGAACCTTAACTTCTTGGAACCATCTGGGCCACTCCAGGCCTGTAACGGGACTGCTTTACCTTTAACTTTTACCCTCCATATCGGAGGCCCTTCCCCAATCCGCAACCTGAGGATGCGCCATGCCGTGGTGACAGGGACCCACTGTCCACTGCAGACGATATTCGGCATATGAAGTTCTTAGCAGCAAATCAAAGCGAAGTGACTGTGGTAGCGCCATGTCGTTGACTGAGTGTCAAAACAAGCACTCGGCATTCTGTCGCTCGCTGTCCTGTCTGGCCTTATCCTTAACCCTTTGACGTCTAAAGACCCCTATATTGGTCGTACCGCACCGCTAACCTCTAAACGTTGCATTTTATATATTTATTCAACAAATAAAGGTACTGAATATTTTAAACATGGTATATACTGTCCGTCTTTTTCTCTTCAAAATGCAGTTTGTTTCATAATTCTAACGTATTTGGTTCCTGTTTTATTCGCATTTTGTATACAGAGTGTGCTAAAATTAAAAAAAAATAATTCCGGCGCCAAAAGGTTAAGCCTCTCTGCAGCGCATCACAAGCGCCGAACTCCGAAAATTTACGAAACTTAAACTGTGATCCCATCAAAGTGGCTGGCGATTAACGGTGGCTGTCTCCCCATCTCCTCCCCCCCCCCCAAATCGTATTATATGACTATCAAAGATGAGAACTTTCTGTTCTTACCTCACAGTAAACACGGGAAGTTTCCGTTTAATAACAAGACAGTCAAAGTACGCATAAGGCACAACTGATGGACGTTCGTGGAACCACTGTTGGAGTGGAAAAGGAATAAATATTACATACTGTGTGTGTGTGTGTGTGTGTGTGTGTGTATTTGTAGCCTTAGGTATGCAGCATGCAATGCGCATGCGCCATATTGTTATCTGTGACCTGCCCAGCTCTACGATATTTTTCCACATTATCTCATTAACGTCACGATTTTCGAAAAAAAAAAAGGTTATTAAACATAAAATGTGTGTTTTACTTTTCTCTACAACTTTTGTCTGAAACATTTCTCATTCTAAGAAGAAATGAGCGAGATATGATTAAAAATGTATATTATTCTGCATGTAAAGTAACAGTTTTTTTGTGCGATTTTAATGAAAGCTAAATTCGTTTGACAGATTTTAGAAAAATACTCAAATATAAAATTTCACGAAAATCCATCTAGAGGGAACCGAGTGTCAATGTGGACAGACGGACAGACATGACGAAGCTAACCGTCGCTTTTCGCAATCTTACGAACGCACCTATAACATACATAAATTGTCCACTTTATTATATATATTCCAGTCAACACAATTATATAACACAAACATAGGTTAAAGCGTCATGTTTCGACTTAAAAAGTCATCGTCAGGCAAAGCTACGAACCATGAAGTTCTTTACAATGTGGCTGTGCGCATTTGGGATCCCAGATGGCTCACAATGTGTGCTGTGACTTGTACCATGTATATAATAAAGTGAGTATATAGAATCAATACACAACGGGATGACTTCGTTCAAATACATAAGTTGTGTCTGACCATACTAAAATACTTCTGTTATGCGGCGACGTTCACTGAATAGGTTACAAGCAACTGCTACTAGGTCCTTGTGCGCCTAGCCTCACAGAGCGTTACACAGAGGAGAATCACTCGGAAATGGGAACGAACCGTACTTCCGAAAACAAAATACAGAAATGTCAAGCTACTGGACAGGTACCGGGCGTTCTTTTACCCAAGGATAAGCACTGCAAAGCGGGTGGTGTCATCTGGCGCTATAACTACGTCATCCGCTCTACGGCCAGCAATCCAGCGATAAAGATTCCCTGTATAATAAAGGCAGTATACCCTCTGCATACAGAGTTGTACAGATTGTATGAGACGGTTCCGTTTTAAGCTGGACATTCTTTAGAAAGTAGAGCACGTTTGAAACGTGATGGCACACGCGCAGAAACCAGATTCGGTCTTTCAGCGAAATGGACGAGTCCATTAAATTGGCGGGGGCGTCAGTTCAGTCGACTGCTGGCAGCCGAGGTGTGCGCATCAGCGGTAGTAATGGCAGTAATACTGGATACACCATGTTCTGAGGTAGAGTGCAAGACTACTGGCTACCCACTCCACTCGCATGTTCCCCCTTCACTTCCCCTACCGTGCGTCAACGTGTGCCATCAGGTTTCAACTGAGTTCTAACAGAGATAAATGCATAAATAAATAGAAAGAGAATACCAACAGGAAGAAATTAGAGTCTGAAGGAAACCCCACCAATCAAATGAAAGCGCATGTTATAACTCAAGAGTTCTATGTCACAGTGGCGTACCCAGGAATTTTGTTCGGGGGGGAGGGGGTTCAACAAATTCAGCTGAGGACAGAGGACAGACAGAATGGGGATCTGGGGGCGGTAGCCCCCTAGTCACGAGTTCTGGAGGCAGCTGTAATTTGGTACAAAAAATTTCATTTCATATAGTAAAGTTTTATTAATTTTTGTTACTTTAAGACTATTTATGATGACAACCAATTTATTTGTCAATGCTAATGTAAAACAACTGCAAACCGACGGTAGTTTTAGAATTTTACTGCCTTTTTTCCGAACATCTTGGGGTGTTGGCGTCC
>Ga0123355_10017831_pt1 | contig 11231 bp, 8 predicted proteins | sample TergutEmb28metaG_3_FD_89872 | JGI IMG/M metagenome (GOLD analysis project Ga0123355, IMG submission 89872) | Embiratermes neotenicus P1 segment gut microbial communities from Petit-Saut dam, French Guiana - Emb289 P1 | ecosystem: Host-associated > Arthropoda: Insects > Digestive system > Gut ...
CCAACACACATCGAACCAAGAACAATACGACCAATGTGGTAATTCAACAGAATAGTCGAAAGCTCCTGATGATGGATATATTAATGTCCGAAACATGTTGAGCACATAAGAAGTGAAATAAAACAGCAAGTGACATCTAGTTGGTCTTTTATTCTTCAACTAGGTAAATGCAGTTGACTTTCGAATATCCGAGTGCTGGTTATCCGGTTGGCGGGTTATTCTTGCACCATCGTGACTTGCCAATGAAAAGCGACAAAGGTGGAAAGCAACGTGATTAACGCCAAGTGTTGGAAAAAATTCTCAATAAAAACAGAAATCACTAAGTGTTTGCCGAGTAAAATAAGCATCAGTTGTGTATATTACGGGCGTAATTATTAAATTATTGTTTTAATTTTTTGCGTTGTTCAATAAAGTATATGTGTTGGATTATCCATGTTTCACAATTATCCGTGCACCCCCTCCGCACAATTATCCGGATAATCGAAAGTAAACAGTACTTCTGCATTGTCAAAAAATCGTGGCCTTTGTTGAATGAAATAAACAATACAGGATATTCTAAACCTTCTGAATCCAGGATTTATATTGGCTGGAGGAGTTTGTGTAGAGTATAAATATAATCTAAGAGAGAGCGAGGAAAAACCACGACGCTTTGCCCGGTACTGTGATTTACTGCACTAAAAACAAGAAGACTCACCTTTGACAGAAGCAAATGCTTGTATCTTGCATCGTTCAACAAAGGAATTAACACCGCTAAATGAAAACACTTCAGCTAGAAGGAATGAAACGACGCGCACTTCTTACTCTCGCTGCCAGGCAGAGGCACGCCCATTGCTTCGTACAGTTGCTACTTACAACACAACTGAAGCCGGGTTTTAAATTTGAACCTCGTCTGTAGCTTTTAAGAAAGAAGACAGACAATGTGAACGCGAGTGAGGTACAAGTGGCGGCGAACAGCCATATGACCTCTTTGACTACTCCCACCGGCGCGGTGGGATTTGATTCCGCCTTATCGCCAGCCACCTCTTCTTGAGCACTTAAAAATTTTACCTCCTTCTCCCGACTATAAGGAGGTCACGTGACATGATGCATCGGCCTCCTTTCCTCATTGTTCCATTCTATTTTGAATCTTCGTTAAGGTAACGTTATATAAATATGGGCTTAGAAAGCCGTATACAATGATACACAAGCACCACGGAATTCTGGTGAAACCCTAAATACAGCTAACTTGTGTCCAGATTATATCCGTACGGCGAGATTAGCAGGAACTATAAATTAATAATTATGAAATTCCCTAGCAATTTTGTGCATAATTTCCAACTGAGTTAAATTTCTACAATAAAATCTAAAGATTCTGCTATGTGGCAAAATTTTGTTAGCATTTAATAGAAAATTGGATTCAAGTATATAAAACTAGAACGGTATCTTTTGTTTGTATGGGTGCGGAACTTGGTGACTTATTACACAGAAAAGAAACATAAATTATTGGTGTTAAGGCTGCTTGAGAAGAAGGTACTGCGGAGAATATTTAGGTCTGGGAGGGAATGAGAGGAAGTTGGAGAAAATTACATGACTGAGAGCTATGTATTTTGCCCTCTTCATCAGACATGAGGGCGACCAAGTCAATGAGGCTGAGTTGGGGAAATATGTGAAACGAATGGACGGTATGGGAAATGTTTCCAGAATTAGCGGGAAAACATGAAGGAAAGAGATCACCTGAACAAGCTAGGCGTCCTCTGGTAGTCACAACAAACCAGCCAGCAACAAGTTCACCACACTTTTTGTCAACTCTGGCCCTTCCCTTCCCCCTCTGTCGGCCACTAACATAAACAGTAAATGTACATACACAGAAACAGAAATAAACACAATATTTGCAATACAGACTCCAAGAAACAATTAAGAAAAACAGTGATTTCATCGCCGCAAAACACTTTCAGTGGATCGGTGGAAATGGCGACAGAGCTTACAATTAAAAAATAATGTTCAACAACTGTAAAAATTAAGAATTTTAATAGTTCTATGAAAATTTAATCGAATAATAATTCCTATGATTTGGTTACATTTTCTATTATTTTATATTTTTGAGGGATTCATTACAATTTGTCATTTGCATATTCTAGGCCTGAAAATGGAGGCAAGCCGGAACATGTAGTACAGCAAAGTAGTCCTATATATTCCAACGTGAATATACACACATACCTACGCTTGTGTTACGGGGGCGATAAGTATGACAGTGAATCGTAAAAGGAGAGGCAATATAGGTATAACATAATATTGCGGCGCGTTCGCTTAATGTTGATACCTCCTCGGCTACCCCGACAGTCTGATACAATTTCACCGGAAGACAGCGGTTTTATGGCGATTTACTTTCTCCGGAAACATTAAGATGCACTAAAGTCTCCATGCGAAGGGCCCGATATCTTTGCCCTGTTACATCCAGCTTTTGAATTCTTCAGCAGATTTTCATTAGTCTCCAACACCAAATTTCACGTAACTCCGTCCTCTATAGCCACGCTGATACATGCGGACAGAAGGACAGACGGACAGACAGATAGATTAAACTCCTGTATATGGAAAAAGTCACACGAAGATAAGTCAAATATTCTTTATTTCTCATGGTTGTGTTTGTGTTGACACAGCTGTCTACTTGCACGCGCAAGTCACTCGTTTTAACAGTCCTGTGACTGTAAATAACACGCACTGGCCATGTCATGAATGAAAGTTTGGACACCGCCCTTCGTCCCAGATTAAGAACCCAAAAGGTTTCATGGCTAGAATATGTTTCCTTCTTCAGGTAGAACAAATAGAGGTGGAGTAACCATAAAGGGACCCCAACTCGTTCAAACGGCCACAACTGAGTATGTTCTTCTCTTTCCCAGTTACACATGCAAATCTAACAATCGAAACGTTATGGGTTTTCAGTCTTGGAGAATGGAAAATGTCCAAAGTTTAGGCCAAGGTTGTGGCCATAAACGGTCAAAAGAATCCTTAAAAGACTAGTAGGGTTTGAGGTTATGTCAGAACAAAATAATGAGGGGAAGGGACCAAGGGACAAGGATGAAAGGGGGCTGGCGAATGGCGAGGTGAGAAGCTCGGTGACTTGCACAGCACTCTGCCTTATAAATTGGAAAGATTCAAGCGAGGAAGGTGAGACGCAGGTACGGACCCCGAGTTTTCCTCTGGGGCAGGGAGGGGGAGGGAGGATGAAGCTGACCCTGGAAAGGTACATGCACGTGATTTATGTTTGACTTTAAAAATTACGTTACAAAAATCAAGTCGTATATATAACTGCAGCATAACACTGTTTGTAACTGCATTTATATACATACAAATGTGCCTACATGTTCCGCAACTCGCTTAATTTAAATGACAAGGTCTAATTTTCTCGGTCTTGTAATTTCATCTGAGACAATTTTTTTTTTTTCTTTCTTCATGTTCAGAATTCTAATATAGCTGCTAGTCGTCAGCCGGTTCCAGTGGCTGATTTCGGCTGAAGGTTAAATCACGTGATATCATCGTGTCCATATAATGTCTGTTTCGAAATCTGACTTTGGGTGGGCTGCAGCCCAGCCCAACACTCCCCCCCCCCCCGCCCCTTGGGTGCGTTACTGATGAGCTGGGAAGAGCATGCAACACGTAAATGGAAATCAGAAACGTGTACAAGATTGTAATCTAGAACACTCACAATGAGGAGCTTAATGATCTGTACTGCTCACCTAACATTGTTCGGGTGATTAAATCGAGAAGAATGAGATGGGTGGGGCACGTAGCACGTATGAGAGAATGAGAGGCGTATACAGGGTTTTGGTGTGAAAACCTGAGGGAAAGAGACCACTTGGAATACTCAGATGTAGATGGGAAGATAATATTAAAATAGATCTTCAGAAGTGGGATGTGCAGTCATTGATTGGATCTAGCTGGCTCAGGATAGGGACAGAAGGCGGGCACTTGTGAATGCAGTCATGAACCTTCGGGTTTCATAAAATGCGGGGAATTTCTTGACTAGCCGCAAAGCGGTTAACTTCTGAAGAAGGACTCTGCTCCATGGAGTAAGTAATTAAGTAGGTAAGAGCCCTCACAAAACAGCAATGGGTAAACTAAGCCACAGATGCGAAGGTGATAATTAAATGATCTTAGAGAAACTGTTTTTTGATTGGTGGGATAGCTCAGCCATGCAGTGACTAGGTAGACGACCAATTAAACGATATTAGGTTTCCGCCATGGACAATTATTGTTGTCTTCTCCGTAGCGTCCAGACCAGCTTTGAGGGTCACCCAGCCGATCTGTCACACAGCCGATCTGTCACCCAGCTCGTCTCTGTACAAGAGGAAATGTATTCGCTCGATTGTCTCGCCTGCGCAGTGAAATGCTGGTTTCCGTATTGAAGTCATCAAGTGCCATATACGAGTACATCATGCAACAGTAACTGTTGCGACTTTCTTTACATACGTAACAACACGCTTATGTGTTGAATTTTTGTCACAGGAGGGAAAGTTACAATACTCGGAACACATGTTAATTTGCGAAAAGGCGCGTTCGACAATGAAGAACCATTTTTATGAACAGGCTTGGAGTCAGAAAAAGTTGTCATTCAAATGACTCGTGCTTTTACTCGAGCAAACTGAGCGCAGCTGACTCATGGCGCATGCTAAGCGCATCTTCATCCAATGCAAGAATGACATACAGCAGATTTCTTCGAAACCAAACATTCTAATTTTTACAGATATTAGGCTACATTGTTCCGCATGTTTGGTCGAGTGAAGTGCTGAAATGGAGAGGCAACGCCTGTCTGCGTGTCCACTCAACTGTCTTCAAAATCAAAATAATACACTATTAATACATTCTGATTTAAATCAAATGTCCTTAGGGTTTTTCTAAAATGTTTGAAACAAATTTAATTTTGTACCTCGTCATTCCAATATGACACGTATTTTACATTACGCTAAATGAAACTTTCAACAAATTAAGAAAGGGTCAAATGTAGAAAAGCGGTCACGCCCGTTCTGTGCTGTATAAAACAACAGCAAAAACGTGCATACAATTTTTAGCACAAACATTTTAATGAGCTTAATTGTTGTTCCATACCGAATACTTTATCAGTTATACCTTCTAATTACCTTTATTATAACTACAATATTTATACGTAACTCAGCCCTTGCGATGTTCAGTCGCAAATGTAAAACACAAGTAAATTAAATTTTGACGTTTTGCTGACCGTGCATCTCAGTATATTTATCTCAGTAACTAACCAACTTGATGCACAAAAATTGTGTCATCGGGTTGGTTAATTACTGAGATAAATAAACAAGTAACTTAGTTTTCTACTCTAACAGACCCGTACTTTGAAAAGGGAAAATGCTGTTGCCTAGTAAATAATTTTATACCCATAACGAAAGAAGTGGGGTTTTACTTGCATGAGTCAAGCAAGCAAATGCCAAGGACTGGAATTCGAAGCCGCGACCTTGAGAATCGTAATTATTTAGAGGGAGGAGGTGTGATGCAACATAATGTTCAATGTCACGCAAACAAAATTACATTCGTTATGAAACCATTGTGTTTAATTATTTAGCTGGGCTCATCTCTTGTCTTTATGTAACGGAATCCTTGATTTGTACGCGATCCGATATTTAATGTGCAGTGTAGACCTAAACAGAATGGCGGAATGTAACACACGTTTCAGTTAGGTATTAACTTATCAGAAGATATCTTAAATCTAGTTCTGTAAGGTACATAATATTAAGGTATTTGATTGTTATACAACTAACGACATGAATGGCTTCATGCAAAAGACGCCTAATTCAGAAGCTAACAAAGAAATTTTCCGCCTGTATGAATTTTTTAGGGTATTTGCAACGTTCACAGAACCAAGCAAAATGAATCTCCATAAGCCAGAAAAATCCAGTCAGCGCCCTCAAAAACTACTGAAATCAATTTTAATATTATCTTTCCGTCTATTCCTAGGTTTCCTAAGTGGCCACATCTTTCACATTTTTCCAACTAAAATACGAACGTTACAAATGAAACACGTTTGTGGCGCTGCTGTAGCGGGGTAGAAGCGCAGCGGGATTGACCCGCTAAACACAATGGCAGACACTTGTATACAGCAGTACAGTTGAGTGGGTAAGTAGCTAGTGCGGACGACATTGGTGTGAACATCTCAAAGGTGGTTTACAAAGTGGTGAATCCGTCCGAATAGCGCTAGACAGACATAGACAGGCTCTTGCTGCTAGACTTCAAATAACATAACTACAAAATCAATACAACCCATTACCGTCAAATACTTCAACGCCAAGAATAAAATGTCGTGGTAAAATCATTGAGGTCTTCATGCTGTCGCGCGTCTATTCCCGTCCACATGTGGTCCACAGAGTCCAGGACCAACTAAATGCCATGGAATGCATGGAAATTGCCGTCGACGCTCTGAATGGAAGGACGCGTACTTTCGGACGCCAACACTTGCGTCAATGGGACGCCTGTCTGAGTGGCTGTAGCGGTTTCTCTACATCTTGCAATACATTCGCCTGTGAGCATCCTCAATAGATTTTCAGTTGCACGTGCCTCATATATGTCTTCCTTCAGCCCCGTTACTTGCAATATTTTAAGTGATGTTGAAACTGCTTTGATTGAATATTCAAAACTATTAAATGCAACCAATATTCTTTTATTTTATGACTTTCTAACGACATTCATTCGAATGCCTTGAAACGCTCCGAATTGTCGAAATTCCTGATGGATTTTAGAAGGTACTGCGGGATTTTGAAAGATACGAAAATTTTACCAACGACCTGAACACAATGTAAAAGAAAATATTCCAAAACCATGTGTTAGGAAAGTCACACAAGAAAGGAGAAGCGGGATATCATTCGCTATAGTGACTAGGCCACAGGCTGGAAGAGCGAGGAATTTAGTTCAGTTCGCCGGCTAGACCTTTGTTAATCTACACTCCCAAGCTTCTAGGCCAACTGTGGGGCCCAGACAGCCTTCTGTTCTTTGGACAAGCTATCGGAGCTTGAAACTGAACACTTACCTCCACCGACTGCCGTGGTCAAAAATGAACGGTGCCATACCTCAACTTTCCCATAGGCTTTCATGGTATGCACAAGGACAAGTTTACCTTTAACTTTCTTTCTTAGGGTAGATGATCACACAGCAAGAAGGGAATATGAATTAAGACAGCCATAAAACTAAATTCGCTTTTTTTATTGTCCATTTGTATTTACAAAAACAGAAGCAGTACACCGAGGCAACAGCTGTCACTAGTCGCACTGTGCACGTGCTATGAGGGCAACTTTCTGTGCACGATGAACCACATATGGGCAGCGCTGTTTACGAACCAATCGGCAGTCCTGGAAAAATCCTTCGTTCCTCGGAAAGCCATGGCTGTGATCGCTGAAGGTCACCAGACCTGTACAGAACACAAAACGCTGTACGACGACAGTAAAACTTTTGACAGTCCCACTACTAATGTTGTAAACTTTCTATGTTGTTGCACCTGATGGTTAGGCTACAGAAAATGGCATAATAAAGATAAATACTAGTACACATTAAAGGCTACTAGCCAAGCGGCACTGGATGATCAAATGTGGGAAGATGAAAAGGGTAGGGAGAAGGGGAATTGCCTACAGCACGAGCATTCAAGGGGGGAGGGAAGGCTGTTGGGCTACAGCCGCTCCCCACAAATGGAAATTGAAAACACACATACATACGTATTTGTAGACATGAAGATATCAAACGTCCTACGTGATTAACCTGCAGCCGAAACAGTCATTGAAATGGCTGAGGACCAATACATTGGAATTTTGGAAAATAAAATGAAAAACTTATGAAATTTTAGGTGAACTTCAAAAAAACAAGAAGATTAGACCTCATGATTTAAATAAGATGAGTGAATTATGGAATATGTAAATGTACAACAATCCTGTACAGGCCCTGATGGTTCCAGGAGGCTGAAGCTCCCAGATTTCAAGACAATCGACACCTGAAGGTGGTAAGGTTTTCAGCCCTACGCAACGGCCACCTTTACCTCCCAGAAAATATTCCTGGCACTCATTTCTGTTAGGGACCGCGGTAGCACAGTGGTTAGGGCGCTGTGCTACAAATCGGAAGGTCTCTCTTTCGATTCCAGATGGTGTCATTGGAATTTTTCATTCACATAATCCTTCCGATCGCACTATGGCCCTGGGGTCGACTCAGACTCTAACACAAATTAGTACCAGGAGTATTTCCTGGGGGTAAAAAGCGGCCGGTGCGTAAGGCTGACAACCTTACCACCATCCAGGACCATTGTCACGTAATCTGGGAACCTTAATTTCCTGGAACCCTCTGAGTACCTCGGGCCTGTAATGGGACTGGTTTACCTTTTACTCATTTCTGTTAGAAGCTGAGTAGACCCCAGGGCCATAGTGCGGCCGGAAGGATTATGTACATGAAAATTTCCAATGGCTCCACCGGGAATAGAACCCGTGTTATGGAATATGTAATTATATATATATGTACAAATAAATTAATAAATAAATAAAACGTGAGTTTAACGTAATCTGGTTATTCATTACCATAAAACATTTCTGAGACCTATATTTGTATAATTTTCATTACTATTGGTCCGCCATCTTGAAGAGTCACAAACACGAGAGCTGATACTTTATTTTTTTAAAGAAAAGCATGAACTGCTACAGCAACGAACTGCTGCTGCAGTAGCTGTTACATCTGATAAGCTCATCACAAATTTCTAACTCTCTCTACTTCCAAACTGTGTTTTATACGAAACTTCTAAAAAAAAATCATAATGCACTCACCAAGGCCCCAGATTCGACCACCACGAAATTCTCCCTCAAATTTCATTCCATCCGCCCTCCAAAACACACCATGGCCGTGAAACCAACCCTGCATGAATTCACCCTCGTACCTGCGGAAATAAAATTTTCTGGAAATGTACCCAGACCTTAGTAACGAGTCATGTTTCCACTGATTCAGACAAGAAAAACACATTTTCCTTGTCCACGCTGTGAACTCAAATATTGGCGCAGAAGTATAACTTCACTCATTCTTAACCTTGGTACCAGATGGAGGTGAATAGTCAGCTTCACGCCCAGGCCTCTCCAACCATGGGAGGGAACGAGGGGGACAATTAAGTAGAAGACCGGGGGTGGGCCCCATATCCGTTCTGGACGCTTTGGATAATAAAAATATCTCTTGCCCCTACCAGGTACTGAAAATTTTCAAATGTATTGATGCTACATTTCACTGTTACTTACATTTGCCTTCTTATATCATCGCATAAGAGTGTCTGTCCTTCATCAGTAACTAAACTACCGGGGTGCTGATAAGTCCTTAGCCCGACCAGGAAGAACACAAGCTCGGAAACATGTCAGGGACGCGCGCGATTTCAACAACACCGGGACGTGAGCTGTCATCAGGTTTTGTTTCCTGCAAGGCAAGGCGCCGAAGGAAATTCACGCCATTCTGACAGAAACATTAGCTTGTTTCTTTCCTGATTGGGCTAAGGAATTATCAGCACCCCTGTACGGCGTCGGTTTGCTAGACGGACCTAAAACTCTCATTTAATCGCCTTCATACTAGCGGCAGACTATAAAACTCCCAATAACGGATTTCTTTCATTCTTCCGTCATTTCGTCTTTCTTGGATGAAAATATTCTCGAAATAAACTGACAGAACCAGGCGTAGCTGGAAGTAATACGAAAACAGATGTTACAGAAATAGGTCTGTAGGATATCAGCCGAATTCAAGTCATAACAGTATCCAGTGGCGGGTTCTGTCACCTCTGTCATAAAGCTTCTTTCATAAATTTGGAGAATTTTATAACCAATTAATCCACTACTACAGGATCCCACAAATTTTCCAAAAGCCTAAGAACCACCTCAAAATTCTATGCGTCACCACACAAAATACAGTCGACCCTGCGACCTGATGAGAGGGATTTTTGCACTTAAGCTAAATGAGCTGGCCAAGCTTTGTTCTGTTGTGTTGTGTAGTTGTTTACATGCATCACTAACGGTTCAAGAAAGTTCTTCAGTATACTCAAATGAGAAATGGTTATGTCTAGCGGTGGATTCTCGCTATTAGCGGTGGTGGACCCGTGGGTGAGAAGTTGGGTAGGCGTCCGTACTTGGCTCCGTCGGGAAAGCACATGACACCCAGGCCCGTACAGAGCCCGTTCTGGAAGGCGCCGTCGTATCGCGTACCATTTGGCAGACAGAGATGTCCCATGCCGTGTTTTTGACCCCGCTGGTTCCAGTCGCCCACGTACCGCGTGCCATCCGGGTAGCGGTAAGCACCGGTCTTCACCACGCCGTGCAACACTGCAACACGACGGAAGTTAGCCCACGATTTGTTAAGACAGCTGTCAGTTAATCACACTATGTCAAAATTTGATAACTCCGTTCACACATACTTAAAGCGGAACTGTAGGTTTTCTTATCCCTAGTTCTGCACACGTCTGTGTGCCTCCCTTGTGGTTCGGAAAAGAGCTTAATACGAAATTTAAAAAAAATGATCACGCTTTGCCTAATGCTGTAGATTTTTAAAAGCTTAGGTTTTGACGGGACTAGTAGAAATAAGAAATTTCATCGTCGGTTTTGAACTGACTTTCCTTTCACAATGCAGGGTTAGGCGTCCCGAACGAGACAACACGTATTCAACGATTTATTTGGTATGGAAATTGAAAATAAGCTTTCTTTCCTTTCATTCTGCCTAGAAAACCTGCTGTAAAAAATATCATACCATGCATATTTTTTTACAGTATCCAGATCAGTGGTCTTAAGGCTCTTTCATATCTGTGGCGTGCTTCTGACTAAGTCTTGTTAGGGAACTTCCACATAGCAAAAGTGTACTTCTGGGTGAACAAATAAAAATTTGTTGAAATAATATATTCTTTACAAAGATAAAATATTTATACACAAGTATGAGAAACAAACTTTTATTGTTGCTAATCTTATGCTGAACAGGAATTCACCAAAAAAAAAATCAAACTTCATTTTAAATTTAAACACATATTTGTACACGTGCACCAGCATATTGAAAATATTACTGACTTTAATTCACAAATAATAATTAAATGGCTGAGATAAGCCTGCTTGTTTCTACAAAGAGAATAGAAATCTGGTCACCAGTAGAAACTTTCAGTGGCATATCAAGTTCTGCATTTAATTTTTCCCCCCACTTTTTTTTTGGGGGGGGGGGGGGGGGGGGGGGGGGGGAAAAAAAAATTTTTTTTA
>Ga0123355_10017832_pt1 | contig 11231 bp, 10 predicted proteins | sample TergutEmb28metaG_3_FD_89872 | JGI IMG/M metagenome (GOLD analysis project Ga0123355, IMG submission 89872) | Embiratermes neotenicus P1 segment gut microbial communities from Petit-Saut dam, French Guiana - Emb289 P1 | ecosystem: Host-associated > Arthropoda: Insects > Digestive system > Gut ...
AATCTTATGTTTATTGGACCGTGCATCATCTTGATAGTTGAATAAAGAGAGACCAACTTGATGTCACTTGCTTTATTATTTCTTTATTTAATGCTCAACGTGTTTCGGATGTTAATACATCCATCCTCAGGAGCTTGCAACTTATTTGTTGAGTTATTTCATCAAGTTGGTCTCTCTTTATTCAACTATGAGGAAAACTACTAATAACCGCAGCCGGAATTGTCGGCGTCCCAGACGAGAAGCCAACCGGGAACATCCCGAACATTACAGTTACAGCAGCCCCTCAGCTACTGAAATGGTCGATAAATAATTAAAGATTTCAGCAGATAAAGAGTAGCACGAACACAGAGAAAATATAAGCTACCAATTCCTTTGTTTGTCCAACTAATGCACACAAATTATTATAAAAATTGTTAATGTTTGCGCCATGCATCAATGATATTCAAACACTATTATATAACCGATGAACCTATATATAATTTGTAGATAAAATTAAAATTATAAAAATGGCTCTATCATGTCCGTTTACATGGACGTGGTCGGTGTTATGGCAGTATAATCTGACCTTTTGTGCGTGTGTGTAGTTCACTGTGCCTCCCTATACAGTGAACTACACACACGCACACCGGGTCAGATTATACTGCCATAAAACCGACCACGTCCATGTCAACGGACACGATAGAGCCATTTTTATAATTTTATCCAAGCACTGTACAAAGCTCCCTGATGATGGATCCTCTGTGATCCGAAACATGTCGGGGCACTTTTAAAATATTTTTATAATTTTAATTGTATCTACAAATTATATATTGGTGCATCAGTAGGATAATATAGTGTTTGAATATTATAAAATTGTTGAACAGTTAAAATTATTATAATTACAATAATTACTCCAACATGTTTCGGTTTACATAAAACATCATCTGGGAGCTCTCAGCCTATGCTTCGCTAAAGTTACAATGTTGACTTCAGTTACATATCGTTATTTGAAGTTATCGGTATTGCGGCTGCATATGCAGCCACAATACCGATAATCGAAGTCAACTTTGTATCTTTAGCGAAGCATAGGCTGAGAGCTCCCAGATGATGGTTTATGAAAACCGAAACATGTTGGAGCAACTATTATAATTATAATAATTTTAAATTATTTTAACTGTTTAACAATTTTATAATAATTTTTGTGCATTAGTTGGACAAATAAAGGACTTAATACTATCAACATTCATGGTGCAACTATGAAGAACAAGGTACCAAATTTAATTTCTAAATGATTTGTTTCACCGTGGCAGAATACATGTACGTCATATGGAATATGGATGTAAAATTGACAAACATGCAACAGGTGGGCGCGAACTGTATGACTGATGAGGAAAAGTACTGATGCACACATAGCATTAAAATTATGCTTCTTCGGAATGAATGCCGAAGAGATAATGCTCCGAGAAAACAGGCGTAACAACATTTATTCTGTAGCCACGAAGTATTTACCATACTTATAAGATTAAAACATTTACACAGTGGAATAAACGTTTGAAAGTAAATGGTCAGATTACAGCTCTAATTTTCAGGCTTATCCGTCTCAAGTCATCTCATTTAACTATTGTAAGATGTGACACAAAAACGTGCAGGAAAGTTGCCAGCGTGGAGAGAATACAATGTGTAAAAGTCGTGTCGTTTCGAACTTGATTCTTACCAATCTCGATCTTCCATTCTTAGCGTTGATAACGGCCTGCCACAACAATGTGTTTATCAAACAATCGACTGGTGAGCCACATGCACTGCACTACTGCCACTGCACAGGAAACACGAGGCACGCCGTCTCTTTGTTTTTTTTTTATTATTTCCGATGCAACAAAATAATACTAGAACCACAACTGCACGTCACAGCGACACAGTTCCTTTTCGTAACCTAATACCGTAATCTTCGTAGCTCGTGTGTGTGCAATCGACACCGAGCTAGGATGACGACTGACGGTCGAGTGTCTTGAACTGCTTGTTTCTACCAAGAGTTGTTATTCTAGCTGGCCTACTTGCGAGTACGGTAATGCAAACAAGTTCTACTAGTATCTCAATCACGCCCGGACATCGATGGTCGATCCTGATAATTCTTAATATTTGTGGTTTATGTAACCTTATTGTTAGTAGCTCGGAGTGTATACACAGAAATTGTAGGAAGAGTTAATAGTGAACTGGAAAGGATGCGGAAGGTACTCTACTGGCACCTACGTGGACGGTCTGAGGAAAATGACGAAAAAAAAAACTCTGTCCAGAGAGCAAGTTTCGCGGTTTGGAGCCTGAAATTCCGAATACGTAGGACTGCTAAACACCCAGCCACGACTTTCGATTGAATCTGTTACATCCATCTTCGGGATATACTGATTAGGTCTTCTGAAATATGACGCCGTGTAAGTATGGAAAAAATTCGAACGTTATGGAAGAACCCACATATCATAGTGCGCGGCATCACGTTCCAAACACCGTAACCTTCGCTTTCACCACTGTAAAATGTCTCAGAATTTCTAATCAATAGAATGACATTGGGGACAGGTCTTAGCATAGTTTCTTGGTTTATTCAACGACATCTCAACTGCATCAGCTATATAGCGGCGAATGAAAGAATGGATGATGAAATGGAAATGATGTGGTAGGAAGCAGTCTTAGGCTGTTTTGAAGAACTATCCCAACATTTGCCTACCACGAATTAGGACAATAGCGAAACCCTCCGTCAGTATAGCCAGCGTCCTGACCGAGAAACGACCCTGAAACTGTTCAATGACTGTGTTTCTGTCAGACGGGGTTGCCCGTTTGCTGCACAAACATGTTGACCTGGGTGTCCAATAAATAAGCCAGTCATACTTTCGGGGTTCTAAAAATTGTGTCCTACCCTGAAAATGGAGACAGTATGTTCCTCCGAAATGTTGAAACCAACCGACCGAACCACACAACTTACTAACCCAGAAAACCAGAATACAAATCTTTACCGCCGTTAGGACCTCTAGTCATACTCTGTGGGAGCGAGGCAGAGTCCCAGTCACAAGAAAAGGTCGATAATTCGTTACGCTTTAAAATCGGCCAAACAGTCCGTTGAATACGAATCTGGTTGGGCCTTAGCTGGCTGTACGAGCGAAAAGGATACCTGTCCCTACTGGGAATGGAAAACTCGTCTTCGACGAAGCTTCATTGACCGAGTTCACCAGTATCAGCAAAGAACGAAGACAACTGATAAAAATACCAACTGAAAAACATGACTCTACGTCAATTGGTCCGCATACGTGGGTACAGAATTGTTTTACACCTACGAATTGCGCAGGCGGCTTTCGTGTGACAGAACTGCGACTTCGAATCTAACTGCGGGTACGTCAGTTTGACGGCCTTTTCACAAATTGTCCTCTATTGCACTTGCTATTACCTGATTCCCACAAGCTGTCTTAACAAATGTGTGTTTCATTGAAAACATGTACAATCAAAGAGGCCAAATCTTGAACTCTTCTGCCGTGTCAAGAAAAGGGAGGGGGGGGGGATACGATGATGATGATGATGATGATGACGATGATGAAAATTAATGAGATTAGTAACACATGGGAGAGGAATAAAACAAAGGCGAGTAAGGAGGGGGGGAATGAGGATGGGAAGATTTCATCCCCTTGTACATTCTCAATAGTCAATTTACAGAGACGTCTTTAGGGGCGTTCGCATAGCCGCGAAGAGCGTCTAGTAGCTTCATATCCGTCTGGCTATCCGTATCTATCAGCGAGACTCCAACTGGGCGGCTTTTGGAGAAACTTGATTTAGGGTGTTCCACGAAAACCTGCCCACAAAGTCCTAATTTGGTTAAAAATCGGGCAAAAATATCGGGCACTTCATAAGAAGAAGACCTAAGAACGTAGTATTATTGCGGGCGATTCGAGTGAAATGGCATCAGGCTGCTAGGACGGCCGAAGAGTTATCAACATTTGCAGACGCGTCGCGCGTTGTTACACCTGCATTGCCTATCTTGGTTTTACACCGCTACCACTTCACTCCGAGAGTTTCGCTTGACGACAAGCAGGAATTTGCTCTGGGTGGGGGTCCACGCTCCCTGTAATTCGTTAAACTTAGGCTTTACTCACCATATTAAAGGTGATTGGAAACAATTTGTTTAAGCTCACAGACATGCGTCACATAAACACGTCTATGTTCGCACGTCGAAACTCTGTTGTTGAACTTTGAATTGTGCCATCCCCTTAATGTGATATAAACTATTAAGTGGGTTTGAAGTCAATAACACAACTAATGTTTGGTTAGATATTATATTCTAGGTAAAAAAGACTACATGTTTCGGCCGGCAGTAGCCATCATCAGGTCTTTGTCGTTCGACACATTTAAGAGTTCTTTATACAATTGGGTGTTGGCTTGTTTGATGAGGAGATCTCAACAACAAGGCCCTTTTTGAGTTTGATGGCCACTACCGGCCTAAACATGCAGTCTTTTTGACCTAGAATATAACATATAACTAAACATTAGTTGTGTTATTGACTTCAAACCCACTTAATAGTCTGTTGTTGAAACAGCAAACACTAAGGTATATTCTGAAAGTTTTTTCAGATCGTCTTCAAACCCACAAGTAAAACTCGATCGTATGCCTTCAATCCGGAGAACGAGGAGCCTACGAACCCCTCAGTTTTTCTGTCACACAAAACTTTCTCTGAAGAACACATACACCAATATACGGTACAACTTGTTGCAATGTCTTCCTGAAAACAGGAAGACCTTCTCCTGTAATAGGAGAGGTGCCCATAAAATGGTGTCAAAACTTGTGAACTAAGGTCTCCCCCCCCCCCCCCCCCAAAAAAAAAGAAAAGAACCCAGCAATCCTAGTAACTCTCATAGCAGAGCACACACAAGCCTTGTCAAGTAATGACACTTTATGGAATCACTTGGCCAACCAGTTCTTGTGACAGACCACGTGTATACTGAGACGAAACCATGTTTTGCCGCTGTATAGGTGTCAAGGTGTTCAACATGCTTCCCTTTTACATAAAAGCAGAGTCTGATAATAAAAAAAAATTAAAGCATTGTTACAAAAATACTTACGTGAAAATTCGTTTTAATCCCTGGCTGAATATTTTGAACGCCGAGTTAAATTTTGACATATGATCTGAATTGACACATGAGGGCTTTGGGACATATGTTCCTTCTGTTTACTTACAAGTCTGAACTATAAATATGTTCGTATATATCCAACCACTATCTGTAACGAAAATTTCCTACTTAAAGAGTACCTCTAATTGCTTCTAACTTACCCCACTATTTTTACTTTTTAAATTTGTATCCTTATCATATTTCATTACATTAAACAATCTGTATTGCCCAATTTTAATATATTTATCATACTAAATAACAATGTGATTTTTGTACACATTTGTGTTGATGTCACCCTTTAATCCCAACAAATATGACGATTTCCATATCCACATGGACTATGTAATCCTGTACGGATTTACGGAAGGAAAATAAATGATATATGAACACAACGAGTCTGGTTTCTTCGGTGTCCACCTTAACGCTGAACCCTCTCAGAGCATGTGCGTTCATAGTCTGCGTTCTACGTTAGAGCAAATGTTGAGAATAGCCTACTTCGACTGTTAGACATGCTTGAAATCTGACCAACATAGTACTGTCGACATACAAAATAACAGCCCTGTAATATCACTATATGTAAGTAGAAGGGTGCATAAAGCACACAAACGGAGCGAAAATACAAATTGTTTATAGGTGTTGTACCTAGCAGTGGCTTATATCAAAAGGGACATCTTTTGAGCAAGGCCTCCTGACCATCTACAGTTTCCAGTCGCCAACACAATGCACAACACGCCCGGTCATTGACACTGGTATCAGACTAAAGTTCAAACATTCAATAAAAAGGAAAACAGTACAGTCACAATTTTATACTGGATAAATAAACACAGGACACAACAAATACGCGAAATTGCTCTATACTGAATATTTAGGGTTTATCTAAAATGCTTGGACAAATTTCACGGACGTGTTCTTCACTTACAAATAAACAAAAAATTCTATAAACGTATGTCCGGAAATTAATGTTATTTTAGTTTAACTGAAAGATTCCATTCAACAATAAATACCCAAACTAAGAAGTATTTTACTTACAGCTGACATAGTACATTCACAACACACGTTTCCCGTTTAATTACTGGTCAGTTCTGGCTGTTTATCGTCACAATTCACAGCAGACGCTCACAGCGCCCTCCACCTGATTCACTGCACGCACTGATACGACTGATCATAGACCGTCGTACTCCTTCCGCGGAAACGGGGCGGTTGCGAATTTTGTGACAGGCATAAAGAATGCTTCGATGAAGTGTCTGTTCATTTTCAATTGGAGATGAACACATTAGAATCTTTAAGTGTCTCCACAGTAGCAAGACAGGCGATGTATGTGTAACGTACCACTGAGGCGCGTTCGTGCAACCAACGATGCAGTGGAAAAGCAATGAGTATTATATATTCTGAGTGTGTATTTGTAGACTTAGGTGTCCAGCATGTAATGTGCATGAGCCATATTGCCGTCTGTGACCTGTCCGGCTCTACATTATTTTTCCACATAACCCCCTAAACGGCACGATTCTCGGGAAAAAAAAGTTACTGAACACAAAATGTGTATTTTGATTTTCTCTATTTGTCCGAGGCATATCTAATTTCAACAAGAAACGAGAGCGACAAATCAATAATGTATATTGGTTTTTATGTAAAGCACCCGTTATTCCTGTTCGATTTTAATGAGACTTGAATTTTCAGGACAGATTTTCGAAAAATACTCAAATATCAAATTTCACAAAAATCCGTCCAGTGTGAGCCCAGTCGTTCCGTGCGGAAAGACGGCCGCTCTTCGCAATTTGGCGAACGCGCCTCAAAATCTAAAGAAATGAGGTCGGGCAATGTGGGGGCTGTACTTCGAAAACTAAGTGTCTGCGGACATAGACTGTTATCAACATTTGTCCTTGTTGTGTTGTGGAGAACTCACTCCCGAAATTTGTCCAAGCACTATAGACACACCTTGTTACTCCGTTTCGCCTGTTTCCTCATACAGGTCATAACAGATCCTGACATGAAAAGAAATTCAGGTGCCTCCAGCTATGGCTCTGAAGTCTACCCTTGGCCCCATGTGTCAACTCGGTATTTTTCTATGCCGCCTCTGGCAAAAGCAAATTTACTGTTGTGTTGCTCGTGACATTGAGACGTGAAGGTGACATGGTAATTAACTTCACTTAACTGCGTTTCATGTAATTACGGAAGGAAACTTACCACGCACAACAGCAACCTACTCTTTGTAACATACTGGGAACAGAGCTACCTCCACGTGCAAAAGTTCCACCGTCCTAAGTAACAGCTTTTATGGAAACAAACATAATCCATTACAGCATTTACAGAACAACTTGGTCAGTAGATTTGAATCTGCTGTCCAAGCTCTTGGGTAAATTGGAATCTACTGTCCAAGGTCTGGTGTAGATTTGATTCTACTTATCAAGATCTTCTGTAAATGTAATGTACACCATTCTACTCCCTACTTCTCTCATACTCTATTTTCGGCGCTTTTCGCGACACTATCTCATGTCCATCCGTCCGTCCACATGTATCACAGCGGCTCCCACTGGACCGACTTCCGTGAAATTTGAGGTTGGGGACTTCCATGTAAATGTGTCGAAAAAATTCCAAAATATAATTTTTTAATCGGACAAAAATGTCGGGCACTTTACACGAAGACCTAAGTACGTTCTACTGTTGCCGGACACACACATTCGCTATTAAAGTAGTTTTGTGCAACACTCGACATTTTTATCTGGTTGACAGCGACGGGTGGCTAACATTACACACAGAACGCATTGCTGCGTGTCGACAGCCTATCTTGTTAATTAATATTGGCCTTCTTAGTTTGAATATTTACAGTGTAGTCAACGACCCCGTCAGTATCTCCTACTAAAGAGCACCCGACGATAGGATTAGTGAATTTTAAAGGGCGTGGAAGGACATGGCCGTTGCCTAAATATAAGTACAGTAGAGTTCCATTTATCCGGATTGTCTTGGCCTTTGGGTAAATTTGTCGAGAATCCTATTAAATTAACTTGCCCTGAATTTAAAGGTTATCGGATCAAGTACAGCACAGTGTGTTGGCTTCTAGAACTTCAAATCAGGCGTGGTCTACAGGTTTAGATGCAGGTACATACGGTAAACAGAAACAGCCGAAGGGGTTCCCAAATTAGGCATTGAATTCCCAAAGTCCTCGTTAGCCGTGAAAGTTGACGGTTATCACCCGAATTCCAGTCCCCTCCTCTCCAAGGCTTTTGTTTTGGGCATGACTCACGTGGCCTCTGACAGCTACCATTTAGTCGGGACGGTGGTTGCTTAGACTTGTGGTGAGCTGTGCGTGTGTAAAATCGTGACGCACAATCGTACAAGTTTTATGTATTAAAAAAAAAATAAGATTTTCGGAGTGATGTCGCCTAAAAGAAAACGTGTTTTGACTATTCTTGATTTTATCAAGTAAATCTGTAGGTCCAAAATTTTCTTGCTGCAACTGTATTACATCTTTTTGTGGCTTAAATTTTTCCCCCAATGTCCAATACATATAAGGAATTACGTATTCATGTGTTAGTTGTACGCAAATAAATATGCAGCCTAAAATAGCCGTTTTTACCATTGTTTTTTTTTTATTTCATACCGCCAATGTAGCCTATTCCCAAAGAAGAATCCAATTATCCAGATTTTCCACATAGCCGGATGGCTAGCCGTCCCAATTAATCAGGATAAGTGGAGTTCTACTCTACTGCCCCAGCATTTGCTGGAGGAGCTAAGGAAAACCACGAACACCTCAGTTATGAAAGCCGGTCTTCCGGACCTCCAAAGACGTAACACTATTGCCCACTCGACAGTGATTTTCGGTCCAGAATTTTCATAGGCCGTCTCTTTCCTTAAAGTTTAAGTAACTCGATGCAACAAAGTTCCTTTTGAGCAGCTGACAGATGCCCAACTTCGAGATTCGCGCAATGTACAGAACCCAGGGCTTCACCACTGTGTTCACAGAAGCTCAACACTGATCCCTATCCTTCGCCAGTTGATTTCAGTCAACGCCCATTCATCCTACTTAATATTCGCTTTAATATTATCCTCCTATTCTAAGCAAATGTCTTATTAAGTTGCGTGTTTCTTCCATGATTTTCGTTCAAAACTTTGTATGCACCTCTTACATCTTTTGTGTGCTATATATCCTGTTCAGTCCATATTACCTTGCACAATCCCACTTGATTCCCTATAGGGGCAAGACATATTTCTAATCCTAAACGTCTAAAATGTGTCTGTGACCCACCCAGCCTCCTATTCATTTGGTGCTGGAGTGTCTTTCTCTAATGCCAAGATTAAGAACAAGTGGGTCTATACCTCTAATCCCCCCTACATGCCTCCATGACGTGAGCAGGGAACACTGTATTTTTTACATTTACTTTATGCATGTGTCTAAAACCCACCACCTCAATGTAGGGCCATGTTATGACAGAAACAGACAGCTCAAAACACAGTTCCCAGAAATAACAAGCTGATGACACTCTCAAGTTGATACAGTGGCAAAAAAATGAACTATGCATGTAAGTGGCACTAATACAAAAATTATACTTACACTGTTTCCTGTAAAGCACATAATCTAACACCAACACTTTTAACTATACATTTTTGTCTTATCTCCAAAGAAAAGTTGCACAGCTTTGCTATCTGTCTGCATGTCACAAAATGAAAATTGGTGAAGTCTTCAGGAAATTTGATTATGAAAAGTTTTTTCTAAAATGTGTCAGCACATTCCCAGTTTGGTTAACATCACACAACAATAATGAACACTTTACAGGAAGACCTATGGCATTTCTGAATTAAGGAGTCATCAGGGTCAAGAATACTTTGAACAAAGGTTATAAAATATTTTATATCTAATACACCTTTTCTCTAAGTTTTAAGCATTTGAGATAACTGGAAGAATTATAATGAGAAACATGTGGGTACTTTGTCAATCATTCCATTCATTAAATGTATTTAATGTTCTCTGCTATTATAAGGTGAAACAAAATATTCAGGAATGCTTCATGCTGAAAAAAGGAATAATTACAATAAGTTTAATCATTCTCATAACTTGCCTTACTATAAAAACTGCAGAAAGATGTGCAGGGCCATTTTCTTAATTTTGAAAGCGTACGTTTACTTTGTTCTGGGTTATAAACCCATTCTCACTATATTTTGCTTCTCTGTTTGGGACAGTTCCCACTGAAGACAGTACAACAGAAACAGAAAAGTGCCCTTTTGTGGGGAAAAAAATTTATAATAAAAATATAAATGAGTAGGCAACAACAGTAACTAAATCCTATAGAACATTAAATACAGTATTTAAAGTACTTCACTCTGACAATGTGCAACTGTTTGAACTGAATTTCTCATTTCTTTTCCCAGGCTCAGTCAATGAAAACATTTTGATTGCAGGAAGTCATTTTTTGTCTCATTTCAGATATTCATTTTCCAACCCTTCAGATTCTGCCATCTGTGGTGGCCCCACCACTCCATTCAGCTATGGCACTGTCACAGTGTAAGAAGTTTCAAAACCCAGCCTTAACTGTTCATACTTGATGAAGACAATGATAACGTAAATTGCTGCAACACTACAACACAAACATCCGACTTCATGTGAATGGTATTATCAGCCAACAATTCAGCAAACATGGCTTACTCCCCAGTTTAAGTCTTACCACAAGCTATGGCAGGCTTCTCTTGTATCAGGTTTAATCAAATTACATAACCTGCTTGAAACAATAAATAATATGGTGAATAAGATTAGAGTAAATTTGATGTGTGGTTGACCATGCATCGTAGTTCAATGTGGAATAAGAAGCCAACTAGATGTCACTTAGTATTATATTTATTTCTCCTTTATAAGTTGCTCAACATGTTTTGGGCTACCTTGTGCCCATCCTCAGGAGCTGATGACTTAGTGGTATTTTTGCCACGTGTGGTGTAGTGCTGTAACAATGGGCAGTGTTATTCCCAGATATGTCTAATATTTGTGGGTCGATATGTTTGTCTGTTTTCATGTTTTGTCAGGTGGGTTGTTGTGGTGTGGTGGGTTATTGTGGTTGGTGGTTTCAGCTGTTGTGTATAGATGTGATCTAATGTGTAAATCTGTAAATAACACTGCCCATTGT
>Ga0123355_10017833_pt1 | contig 11230 bp, 7 predicted proteins | sample TergutEmb28metaG_3_FD_89872 | JGI IMG/M metagenome (GOLD analysis project Ga0123355, IMG submission 89872) | Embiratermes neotenicus P1 segment gut microbial communities from Petit-Saut dam, French Guiana - Emb289 P1 | ecosystem: Host-associated > Arthropoda: Insects > Digestive system > Gut ...
ACTCTAGTATAAGCTCCCTGATGGTGGTCGTAGACCGAAACATGTAGGAGCAAACTCAATGTGAATTTTAATGTAAATTTTAAAGCCTTCCCAAATTTAATAAGAAGTGCATTTGTTGGTGAAAGAACTTTAATGACATTGAAATGCCAGGTACAATTATATATATATATATATATATATATATATAAACGGAGGTTCCATTTCCTTGAAATTCAATGGAGACGGCATTTTGCCCTGACATGTAGTTTTCAGCCTGCAATATTGCATGAAGTCTATTTGCGCCAACTTTTCTCAAAGTTTTGCAGTTTTTTAGAAGCTTTTCAAGCAGGATTAATGGAAGATTAGCCGCTGTAGTGGGCGCTTTTATTTGAACAGTTTCAGAGAGTGAAAGGGTTAGGTAGAAGCATATGACAGTTACGGTTATGTACACGACTTGTCCAGTGATTGCGAGGAAATAATAAGAAAGGGCTTTGTTATAAAAACTAACAGTGAAAAAGGATAAATATGGATCATACTAACATCACATTGAGACAATAGACTTTTATTTTAGTTAAATTTTTTAATGATTACGTTTTAAATTTTCCGGGGATTTATTGGAAGGTTAAGTTTCACCCAAAAAGAAAAGCAAGCTTACACGCTTAAAGTATCAGAACGGTCTAATTTCGAAATAGACAAACACAGAGAAATGTTTTTGGCTTGTGTGTTGGATATTCATCCCGGGAAAAGTTCAGTTTCCCGCAATGTATGACAAATGCACCTTCCATAAGAACACAGAAGTCTCTTAACTTTTCTTCCTGCAAGATAGAGTGATTTTAGGCACAGTAGTTTCACAAAGGACCTCTCCCCGTGGCCTCGCGGACTAAGGCGTTGGCGTGCGGCCTTTTGTATGCTGGGATTGCAGGTTCGAAACCCAACCAGGGCATGGATGTTTGTTTTTGTGATTGCGTGAGTTTTCAAGTACAGGTCTCTGTGTCGGGCTGCTCACTTGTCCAGAGGAGTCCTACTGAGTGTGGTGTGTATAACAGGGTGTGGTCGCAAAGCCCCGTGAGTAGTTACTATGACCCGGAATCGGGTCGAAGGGCAACAGTAAAGAAAAGGGAAAAATTCCGTTCTTCTGAGATGTGAAGTTACGAAACTTGGGCATCGGAATAACACGTGAGGCAGCGTCTATATCAAAAGACTTTTCGCCAAATATAATTTAGCTGATCAAATCGAAAAAAAAAATGTTGTGATCGGAAAATTACAAAACACTTTGAAAAATTCCGAAATTTCTAGGCAATAAGGATTCTTAAAATGTCTGAAGAGAATGGACAGCCTTGAAACTGTCAGAGAGGTTACGATGTTCCATCCTCACCTCGCTAGCAGACAATCAACATAACTAACATGACATATATCTATTGTTGTGTACACAGTGTCGAGACTCCTGATGATGGACAGTAGATCTGTCCGAAACATTTAGAGTTCTTTACCAAAATAAATTTGAGAAACAGTGCATGTCGTTGGCTTTTATTATAAGAATTAATGTGCACTTTCCATAGAATTATTAATTACATAAATAAATACTCGCGTCCCATAAATGGTTTTGCTTTATGGTATTTTCCAGTATTCTTACATTTCTGTCCATGATTGACATATTCGTATCATTTGATATGCAGCTCATATGGCTGCTCCTTTGGAAGAGCGTCGGTCTTTGTCTCCAATCGCAGCAGCGAAGGGAACGTAGAAAAAAAAAATGTTTATTTGAACTGGCTCCAGTTAGACTAGGTCCCTTCTTGGCGGTGAAGACAGACACACATCCTTCTACTCGTATTATAAATTGTATAGACTGTGCCAACATGGCTGGCTTGCAACATCTTTGGAACATCTACAAGAAATTTTTGTGTTACTCTAATGATTTTCATTTTTCTTATTCTAATTCCTTTTTGTGTGTCTTGGTTTCTTACTGTATACAATGAATTCCAAGAACCAGATCTGTGTTTCATTTATTATTTATTTTTGTAACAGAGCGTACAGTTTAAACGATAAAACGAATTTACGCTTTGCTAGGAATGAAAAACTGAGAAAATTAAAGGTATTATTGCAAAACTTTAAAGCCTAAAACTCATTGAAATGTCGCTTCAGAATTCCCTTCCCACTTCAAACGATACACTGTGTCTCCAGTTTATAACCACTTGGTTATTAACAAGCGTAGGGAAAAATATTATTTTGTTCTAAATATCATAACAACCTAAACGTAAGTTCAGTAGTATGTAAACTATGTGAAATTTTAGTGCTAAGACACTGTGATTTAAATCGTTAAGGTAAATGTCACATCTGAAAGTAACTATGTAACTAAGATACAACCCAGCTATCCAGCCAACACCACGGAGGACATTTCATTTTACCATTCTAATACACACTTCTACAGCCAGTCAAGAAATTTCTCGTATTTTATGGAAATCAAGGTTAATTGTAGAACGCATGATGGGCTGCCAATTGTCAAAATTCTGAGATATAAAAATCCATTCCACAACATCCGATCCTTTTCCTGAAATACCAAAGTAATGTTAAAACTAAGTAATGGTGGGCACATCAGACGTGCTGCTATTTTCATTGATATTTTAATCATAATTTTTATATATAAAACTGTAGTTCAAACCTTTCCGTGTTCAATAATTTTATACAATTATTTCACGGATTTTTATAAACTTATTAAATTTTATGAAGTATATTGTAAAGGAATGAAGTATCAAACCTATACGGAGCGACAAGATTTCACTGGACGAATCTTGATATAGAAAAAGTCTGATGGTGGCTTGTTAACAAAGCCGACAATAGAAGCTTGGAGAAGTTAATATTTGCTGTGTAAACTGCGTTTTAATAAAATAATACCATTCGCAATTTTCACAATCTATATGAAACACACCACAATAATCTGTGTCCAAACAGGACGCTTTTCCTCTCCATCTGCTCTCCTGGCTGGCAAAGTAGAGGGCGCGAAATATTATGGTCCGAACATAAACGAGTCAAAATTCACCGTCCCTGGAATGGCTGATGCAGTTGAATCGCAGGCATTTAAAAAATGTAATCAGCTCCGAAACAGTCAGAGATTTTAGTCTGCTCTGGTCTGGTCTTTTCTGGTCTGGTCTAATCTGGTTGACATAGCCTGCAGCTCTTGTCCAATAAGCGTTTATAGGCTTGTAAAATCACATCATTTTTTTCCCCGACTGTGTGAAAGAACAATATTTAGTTTCCTTGAAGAAACGTAATAATGAAAAGTTCCCTCCAAGTTATTCGAGTCTCCTTCCTAAAGATACGGCCACTATTTCGAAGTGCTCCGCTTGCAAAGTTTTCCAAGTTGCAGTCCTTTTTCTTTCATTCCGACTGAACATTATTATTGAACTGGCTTTTATAGACGTTAGTATGGAGGGCGAAAAATTTTCTTACAGATTTATTGTGTGTCAATAACCCCATTAATTTTTTGTTAAAAAATATTACCTTATACAATTTCTTCATAATTTATAGCCGGAAGGATCTGGCAAAAGAAACATTCCGTCCTGAGGAAAAGTTTGTTTACAAGATGCGTGCCAAAACCTACTTCACACTTCACTTTACAGTATGTTTCATGTACCAAGTGCTTGTCATGTTATTTTTCATTCATGACAAAATTTCAAGCGTGCCAAATTTCGTCTTCCGTTGACATTTCTACATACACGCACTTAAATAGAAGCGACCTGATGTGTTATGTACAGGAATGTCTGTATGAATTATTGATTCTTACGTTACTTGATATCACGTTATTCCTGGAAGTCGTGTAGTGTCGTAAAGGAAGGAAAGATGACCACGAAGCTGCCATTACATTAATTCGAAAGAAATGTCACAATGTTTTTCTGCATAAATTAAAGAAAGTTACGACATTCTGACCAAATTTGTTCTTAAGGGTTTCATGTGTCTGTGCACAGGTTTTATTTATAGCGTTCTCTGCAGTACGCCTGTACTATTTCGAAGAGGTAATTTTAATTTATCACCAAATCAAACGAAAAAATGCACCTAAGAAAACACAAAGAAGTATCGAATTCCTCAGGGAGTCTTTTAGAATAAAGGAATACTAGTTCTACACACTAAACTAGGGAATACATCACCCTCACTTGAATGATTAAAATATTGGAATTCTCAAATACACAAATTCGACAAACATAAAAACATAAAATTAAATTTTTTGACATTAAAATCACGTGACAGTCAGCCGCTTCAAACAGAAGCTCGTAGACTTTTATATTCTGTGTGGAGTACGCTTGCAAATATCTGTCTCGATCCTTGTGATCCGAAAAAATCTAGTGTAGAGGAAGTGTGTGAAGTGTGTGAAGTGTGTGAAGTGTGTTCTGACGGGAGTTGTAGTATACTGATAGTAAGAATATGCGCGATATGGGTGCCACAAAAAGAAATGCAAACTTAATGACACGGCATTTCTGTATACAAAATGTTAATTAAAATTAAGACAAAAAATGTACAGTAACAAAGTGAGGAGAGTGTGAGGAATATTGCTTATATATTATTCCAGATATCTTAAATGAAGCAATAATTAAAATTTTCACTCTTCCTGTGTTTTCGCTGTTCTGATATTCCTTATATCCATTAGAACACACATCAAATGATCCATCGCACTGCAACGGCACTGTCTGCGAATCACTCAGCAACAGCCCTGAAGATCACGAAAGTGTCTTACTTTATTTTATATTGTATACCTTCTTTCAATTATTTACCAGAAATACGAAATTTAGTCTCTTTATGAAAATTAAAAGTAAAAGGGGTTTTTGTACCCACCAATATTCCATGCTCATAATTTATTCTACGCTATACGAGTAAACACACAATCCTCAATAAGAGAGCGTCTTAAATTGGATCACTAAGAAGTTTTAAATAAAAAATGGTTGAGTAGGAATGAGGAGGTTGCGTAAAAAAATATAAAACCTCTCTGACAAAGCTATGATTTTAGTCCTATGTAGATGTTTAGACATTTTTAATTAAAAGCTAATTAATAACATGAAATTTTGAAAATATCAGTTTTATCTAAATGTGCTGGGGTTATTACTGAGAACATAAGAGACTAAGAGAATATAGTCCCAAGCTAATCGGAGTAAATAACTTAATAATTATTATCATTATTATAATCATTAAACATTTTTCAATAGATCAGATCAGTAAATATTGATTCAGAATAAATGCAAAGGCACAAAGTTTAAAATAGGTAAAATAAAATACAAGATTATTATTTATTATTATTATTTATTTGATCTGTTTCAGATTTTAATTTATTTATAACATAATTGCTTAGATGCTATTACTAAAGCCTTTGATACTGGCCCAAAAACAGTAGATTGCAACATCATTTTTCCAATTCTCTACGTGCATATTACTCATAATATTAGAGCCAAAACCAGATTTCATTTTAATATTATTTTCGTCATTGTTATTTACTGTTTCTAAATTGTCCTTGTGCCTTTCTTTTATTTCCAACATTACTTACAAATAAATACTAATTATCTAGAGTTTTGACGGTTTAAAAGTAATTCAAATCTCAATAGATTAACACGTTTCCGGAGTTTCGTCTAAAAACAGGAACACAAAATGGAGACCAATCCTGTAACTGGAAGTTATATAATTTAAGCGCTAATACGTACAAGTAATTAAAGGGACCTGACAAGTATGTTTGGTAATTATGTTGTGGTCTGGGAACCGAGGATTTCTGATTCGTTTACGGACAGAAACAAGGGATAAATTTTACTCCAAAGCGTCCAGTAGAACCCAAACATCCTCCTGTTCAGCGGGTAAACAGGAGCTCCTTCCCTGGGGTAAAGTGGCCGGATCGTAAAACTGATCTCTCATTTCCATCTGGAGCTGTGATTAAGAATAACCGGAGCTGCACCTCTGGCTGTATTTGTCTTAATCGCCTTCATAGGGACTATTTTGTCTCAACATAAACATAAAGCATTTGTATACAGAATGAGGTTTTCGGTAAAAGCACTCCTTAGCTTTCACCAATCAACACTTGCGAAGTCTAGAGTTCCCAGCAAGGGGGAAGAAATGCTGCGTGATTGATCGTAAATGTAAACTGCCCGACAAGGAAGTTTTAAAACATCTGAATCTCTGGCACTTGGCTTCACGTCACGTTTAGGGTTTTCTCCAAAACCAAAACAGCAACAAATTATGGGAATGGGAGGCGGAGCCACTTGAGTGAGACGAGATGAAAACACCCCCACGACATGATGCTCCCTTCTGTTAAGTGTCACTCTCAGAAAATTGGTTTCCATCATTCTTTTTTCCCCTACTCATCCCTCAAATCCAAGAAAAGACCTCTCTCCCCAAAGATCTTGTAATTCCAGATTTATAGGGTGACAAGTGACAAGCCCAAAATTAACGACAGGAATAGAATTTAACTGAAACTCGGGCGTTAAGAAAATTGTGTTACGACCTAACCTAACTTTTACCAATTTCTACTCGACGGCCCTTGATAAACAACTTTTGTTTCCTGGACCGTCTATAGCTAATATGCATATCATGTGTAACAAAACCTAACAATAGCATGTTTAAGTACGTAGTGTTTCATGGCATGTGTCCTAATGGATTAATTTTGTTGAACCTTTGAAGGATGTTAGACATCTAAACCTGATAATTTACCAAAATGCTTTAAACACAAAAGTGCATACACGTCTTGAATAACATGGCTGTTTGAACTAAACTAATTGGCTGCAGAAGTTTTGTGGGTAATATTTTCGACAGGTCGGAATATAAGATAAAGAAGTAATTAAAACAATTTTGAAAAAGTTTTAAAATATTTTCGTACGTGTAGCTTGCTGAAAAGGAAAAACTTTTGGGCTCCTTAGCTCACATGTTGTGGCCTATTAAAATGGTTGTGCAGGCAAGCCCTTCTGTCTGAGCACAAGTGACGACTCAGTAACGGATGTACGGGTTGTCACTAGTGTGACGACAAAGAATTTGACAGGAAACTATCAAACCATTTTGATTGTCATTGACGACGCACAATTCTAACGAACATTTTGTACTACGACCTACATGCCTTTCTCACGCATGAGCATTCCCATGACTGGTCTGTTCATACACCTTCTCAACCATGCTGTCAGCTGCAATGCACAATTCATAGCGAGTTCGATTGTGGAGTTGTAGTTAGAATATTGGGAAACAAATTTTCTGATTTTGATTTCAGGGAGACGATCGTGTCACAGTGTTTTCGTCATGCTTATGGAGCTTAACTTGCTTAATTAAGAAGCTTTGAAAAAACATGTACATTAGGTGCATAATACTGGGTGAATGAATGGTTTCGAAACAAGACAGAATGCGGGAAGAACTCTGAATGATGTGTCTATTAGAAGCAAATTAAATTCGGGAAATGCTTTTAAAAATTCCTTCCAGAACCTTGTCGTACGGTGTCCTGCTGCTGCAAACAGATGTAAATTTTACAGGAAACAAAACTACAGTTTTGTGTATTGTTTCTCACAACAGAAAGTTTTCATTTTGGTTTGTTGCATTCAGAGAAGAACAGTGGTGGAAGATATTCGGGAACAGGGTCCAAAGGAAGATACTTGAACCGTAGATGGAGAATGTAAAAAGGAGTTGGATAAAACTGAATAATATAAAGATCCTTTTCCTTTACGTTACTTCTCACATGATATTATTAATTTGGCCACATAAAGTAGGATGAAGTGGGCGAGAAGTATGACGAATATGAGGAGGACGAAACATTCATACAGGACAACAAGAGGAAGGAAGTCATTTTAAAACTTGGGCTTGGATATCATGATGATATTAATATGAACTTCCAAAAGTACGATGGGGTGAATAACGTATTGGATCCACCTGGTTAAGGGAAGTAAGTACTGAGGAAATCTTGCAAAGAATGAATGTAGAGTTGCATAACACGCAGTAATTTTTAAACTATGCAAGGAACTAGTGGTTCACATGAAGAATTCTTTCCTGTGGATTTAGAATTATCTTTTACCATACAAAAGCTGAAGATGTAAGGAGAGAACTATTAGCATTAATCTAAAGCAAACAAAACAGACTGCAGTGAGGACTTTACTAACAGATGCCAGGTTAGCTGAACACTCAGTTTCTAGCAGACAACTAGCTGACAGAACTAGGAATTAGGAAGATCGTACCAAGTCTAATGCAATAACAAGGCAATTGGTTTGGGGATATGACTTTCATTTTAAAAATAACTGGGCCTAGCATACATTGGTGAATGATAAAGACTTTTATTCCAAATTCTTAGTCTGTTGAGCAGGCAAATAACTTAGCACAAATACCTGCTGATTTTCCTTTAGAATAATAAACGATGCCAGCCAGATATTCGGCTGTAAGGCGCGTCACGCGTGGTAGAATTTATCTTTGAGATCAGTCCCTCGGATTCCACTAGGGACACGGATGTCTATATTTGTGATTCTTCGTAATGTTTCATTGTGAGAGACCGACTTTTAGGTAGTCGTCTTAGAAAACATGAAAATGATTCAGTATTTCAGAATTCTGAATCTGAAGAATAAGTTTTAATGAGAAAGTAGCAGACAGTGGGCATACGGATAACATTTTTGACTTAGAGCGAGATATGTCTGTTACATTTTATTTTCTGAAAGACTCGGTACTGGGACAGACTGACCTCCCCTTAGCTAATTATGTTTTCCGTTGTCTAGCGAGATATGTCTGTTACATTTTATTTTCTGAAAGACTCGGTACTGGGACAGACTGACCTCCGCTTAGCTAATTATGTTTTCCATTGTCTATTATCAGTCCTCGTTATTCATTGGCATTGGAGATACACACAGCTCGTAGAGACCTACTGATACCGGCTCTGCATGTACCGCGAAAAACATCCTCTCGGAGCCACATTTTGCTTCTTATAAGCCTGCCAATTAATATTTGGGTTAAAGATATCGAAAAAAAATAGAACTGAAATCCGCTTGTGTATAGCCTAAAGGTAATGAGGAATGAGGTCTCAGTTTGACAAAATACATTCGTTGTGTTAGTTTAGGGATAAAACCGTGCTACTACGTTCAATTTACGATCACATTAGGAACTTCTACAGAATCAGATACGATATACACTGAAAATGTTTTGTCCAATCACAGTCCTAATTTAGTTCATTTCAAATTTTAGTTACCAGAAATATAAAAAAGTAGTTTTCAAATTCATATTAAAATTGGCCTAAATTATCCGCAACATGTAACCTGCTAATACATACTAAAATTTACGTAACTTATAAGAATTTTGCCTTATGTTGTTAATATTATTGTCATTAATGATGATCTTTTATATATTTTTCCAGAAAAGTTTAGCTAATTAGATACACAGTTTCAATTGTCAACAATGAAATAAATTCGTAGCAGCACAGTCACCTATGTTACATGGCGATGATTTACATGTTTACCTGTTAGAGAGCTGGAAGTGAATATTTCTGTCCACTGCGCCGAACACTTTGAGGCATTACATGGAACTTGTAGCCAGAAAACTGCAGCCTGCAAATAAAAACAGATACATAGAGGCCTATAGCAGATAAAGCAATGCACAGTGTGAGCTACACCCTAGGACCCTGCAACGTACGTCTTCCAAAATTCGGCCATGAAGCTCATGTCATCTTATAGAACCTCTTCAATGATTTCAGCAGCCAATACAAACTTTGTACGTATTTTGACATTAGAAAATTAAGATTTCGAAATGTGTCAGTAAGTCGAAAACAGCAACAGTAATTTTTTCTGTTGCTCTCTTGTAAGTTAAACTCAGCCTCGTACGTTTCAGGAAGAACAGAGCCTGAGGATGCTTGATAATAAAGTTACACAGAAAAAATTTCGAACTAAAGGCGAGAAAAAGAAAAAAGATGCTGAAGAGAGTAGAAGATTGAGAAGATTGTTGAATTATATTCCTGTATAAAATTACTCGACGATCAGATGAATGGAAATGAGATAGGCTGTTCATGTAGCACGTAAGAGAAAACTGCTATGTGCATAAACATTTAGAAGGAATGCATAAATCAAGACACAACTAGGAAGACCTAGGCGTAGAAGGGAAAATCATATTAAAATATATGTTTAAGAAATAAGATTTGGTGTAAAGTGAATTAATCTAAATCAGGAAATAATCAATTTTCATGTTGGGGTTCACACTGAACTGAAATTATTTTTCGGTAAAATAAGGAAATTTTTCTGAGAATGTGAAATTGCTAGTAGCCTCTTAAGTTTCACTCGGTGCCGTGGAAGATATCTCCATAAAACCAAGGGACTTACTATTCAGATACATAATTTAGAGCTTTAAAGGAAAGGTCAATATTATTCTGTGAGCTGTTGGCTGTTTCATTATATTAACGTGGGCCAAAATGTAGGAAACATGCACTACAGCAGTGTTCTGACGACGCTGTGACCTACTGCACTTAGAACCACATAGACCCTGATGGTGTCTTGTTTTATGGTGTTCTAAAAGCACAAAGAGTAACAAGCAGTAACAAACAGTTTCGGAACTTGGTTATGTAAAAAAATAAGTGGGAAGGAATAATTTCCTCCATCAAATTCAGTTTAGCGATACTGTATGAACGTCCTGTAGGCTTCCTTCTGAAACACGTGCGGAAGACCCAGAAACCATTCAGTTTGAAATTATTTAATTACGCTTAATACTTCAGCAATAATGTATGAAAACGCGGCAACACATATACTGAATTTGTGATGTAAAACTACAGTAATCTTGTCCCTGTTCAAGCCATACTGGTAGGAGGTGTGGGGTGGGAGAGGACCAGATTTATTGTTCCATGCATTCTCAACCTCTACTTCTGGTAAATGTGAATATTCAGTTTTACGCTCCTGCCACTTTAATCCCAGGAAACAACCCCACGTGTTTGTGTAACAAGGAACTCCGTGGGCTTCACAGCAGGTCTGGAATGTTTTCATACGACAGGAACATCTGGCACCCGATAGGAATCGAAAACAATTTGTCGGCCATCCAGTCAGTAGCTTCAGCATTATACTGCCCTTCGTGCAACGTACTACTTATCGGAAACATAATTAAATTGCATTTAAGAAACTTATGTTCCTCGCTGAAGGTCAGAATGATGTCTTTTGCAAAGTGTCGAATATCCCCCCCCCCCCCCCCCCCCCTTTTTAAAAAAAAATAAAATCTTTTCTAACCTTTAAAAAAAAAAAAATAACAAAAAAAAAACTTAAACATTTATTTTTCTCCATAAAAAAAAAAAAAA
>Ga0123355_10017834_pt1 | contig 11230 bp, 9 predicted proteins | sample TergutEmb28metaG_3_FD_89872 | JGI IMG/M metagenome (GOLD analysis project Ga0123355, IMG submission 89872) | Embiratermes neotenicus P1 segment gut microbial communities from Petit-Saut dam, French Guiana - Emb289 P1 | ecosystem: Host-associated > Arthropoda: Insects > Digestive system > Gut ...
ATGCCCAACGACACAATAGAGCGCAGCATCAAAAAAGCCGCAGGAGACTTAAACGCGGTAAATTACGACTCTGCAACATATGAAGGTTATGGCCCAGGTGGGGTTGCGGTAATTGTAAAAGTGTTAACCGATAACCGTACACGTACTGCCGCCAATGTACGCAATGCCTTTACCAAAGGGGGCGGAAGCCTTGGCACCCAGGGCTGCGTGTCCTTTTCATTTACAGAGATTGGGCAGATTATGGTTGAGGCAGATAGCAGCATAGATGAAGAAGAGCTAATGCTACTGGCCATAGATGCGGGTGCCCAGGATTTTATTACCCAAGAAGAAGGCTACGAGATTCATACCTCGGCGGCCTATTTTTCTGCCGTAAGGCAAGCTGTGGAGGATGCCGGGGTGCCAATGGTATCCGCAGAAGTCACAATGCTGCCCCAGACATGGGTAAGCCTAACAACCCCGGAAGAGCTTAAGCAAATGCGCAAAATGTTGGACTTACTAGACGAAGATGATGATGTGCAAAGCGTACACCATAATTGGGAGGAAGACTAAATGAAAATAGGCGCACAGCTATACACCGTAAGGGCCCATACCCAAACCGCTGCCGATTTTGCAAAAACTATAAAAAAGGTTGCGGATATCGGTTATAAATGCGTACAAGTATCGGCAATAGGCCCAATACCGGCCCAGGAGGTTGCGGATATATGTAAAGCAAATGGAGTGGAAATTGCAATAACCCACACCAACCAAGCCAGAATCAAAGATGAAACCGAAGCAGTAATAGCGGAACATCGCATAATGGGCGCAAACTATATAGGCATAGGCATGATTCCCCAAGGTTACGAGAGAAATGCGGCAGGTGTAAAGCAATTTATATCCGACTATAACCAGGCAGCAGAAAAAATCCACGCTAGTGGAATGACCCTTATGTACCATAATCACGACCTGGAGTTTGAAAAATATAATGGCAAGCTAATGATGGACTACCTAAAGGAAGACTTCCCGCTTCTGGGCTTTACCTTAGACACCTACTGGGTACAAGCCGGAGGCGCTGACCCCAGCGCATGGTTAAAAAAACTGGCCGGGCGCGTAGATGTAATTCATCTAAAGGACATGGCCTGGGCAGGGGGTAAGCAGCTTATGGCCGAGGTAATGGAAGGCAATCTAAATTGGGATGGGATTTTTGAGGCTTGTGGCAAGGCGGGGGTAAAATACGCAATGGTAGAGCAGGATGACTGTTATGGCAATGACCCCTTTGAGTGTTTAAAACGAAGCTATGATAATTTGAACAAATGACGGGCAAACCCGCTAACGGCAAGGCATAAAAAGGTTCTGCAAAAGTATCAAAAATGTATTTTGTGCTTCAGTAATTTTGAATATCTCACTAGGAGGAAGGTAATGGTACGTTTAGGAATAGCAGGCTTTGGAATAATGGGCAAGGGCCACGCAAGAGATATATTTGATGGAAAGGTACCCGGTTGCGAACTAGCGGCAGTATGTGACACCAATCCTGCCCAATACGAAGCTCTTAAAAAAGAGCATCCATCAATTGCAACCTTCGACAGCACTACAGCAATGTTTAAAAGTGGCACAATAGACGCGGTACTTGTCTCAACCCCTCACTATGACCACCCGATTATAGCAATGGAAGCATTTGACTATAATATCCATGTAATGATAGAAAAGCCAGCAGGGGTGTTTACCAAAAATGTAAGAGAGATGAACGGCAAAGCCGCCAAAAGCGGTGTAGTATTTGGCATAATGTACAACCAGCGTACAAACCCAATGTTCCGCAAAATGAGGGAAATAGTCCAAAGTGGGGAGCTGGGGGCGCTTAAGCGTATTTCCATTATCATAACAGACTGGTACCGCCCACAGGCATATTATAATGCGGGAGGCTGGCGGGCTACCTGGAAAGGCGAGGGTGGGGGAGTATTAATAAACCAATGCCCCCACAACCTAGATTTGTGGCAGTGGATATGTGGTATGCCCAAGCACATTACAGCATTTGCCCACAATGGAAAATGGCATAACATAGAAGTAGAAGACGACGTTACCGCCTATATCGAATACGAAAACGGCGCAACCGGCACCTTTGTTACCAGTACCGCAGACTGCCCCGGCACCAACCGCTTTGAAGTTTTGGGGGATTTGGGTAAGCTGGTTTGGGAGAACAACGAGCTGGTGCATCATAAGCTGGAAACAAGCGAGAGAGCCTTTAATAGCACAAACACAGAGATGTTTGCCTCTCCCAAGGCCCAGCGCACCGTTGTTGACTGCCCTGGAGAGTATACACAGCACGCTGGGGTGATGGCGGCATTTGTAAAGGCCATTGCCGGTGAGGGTGAGCTTATTGCCCGGGGTGAGGAAGGCATTAACGGCTTAAGTATTTCCAATGCACTACATTTGTCTAGCTGGTTGGGTAAGACTGTAGAGCTGCCTTTGGATGAGGAATTGTTTCATGCAGAGCTAAAGAAGAGGTTTTGATAGGTTTGTAGCTGAGGATATATGGCAATAATGATACAACCATCTAAGATTTTTTGTGTTTAATAAAGTAGACAATCCCTCAACGCCCGGTTTGGATGTTTTCCTCCTTTCATCCTACCGGGCTTTTTTGTATAATCAACACATCATTTAAATGAAAGATGGTGCAAATGATGAACATACAAATCTTTGGCAAAGCGAAATGCTTTGATACCAAGAAAGCGGAGCGATATTTTAAGGAGAGAGGCATTAAGTACCAGCTTGTAGATATTATCAGGTACGGCCTTAGCAAAGGGGAATATCAAAGTGTTAAAAATGCCCTAGGCAGCATGGAGGCCCTAATCGACGAAAAATCTAAGGAATACGAAGCCAACTATATAAAGTATCTGGCAAACAAAGAAGACATAGAAGCAAGCCTGCAAGAAAACCCAGGCATGTTTAAAACCCCAATTGTGCGCAGTGGGAAGAAGGCAACTATAGGCTATAAGCCAGAAGTATGGAAGCTTTGGGAGAGGGACACATGAATATGAATAAAATCCGCATTTGGAATAAAGACCAGTTTACTACCGTCATCACCAGTCCTGAAGAGAGCCTATATTCGGCCCTTACAAATCAAGGGTACAAGATACCAGCCCCCTGCGGTGGAAATGGAACCTGCGGAAAATGCGCAGTCCAAACCTCCCAAGGGGTAAAGCTGGCTTGCCAAACCATTGGGGTTGATGGCATAGATGTCTATCCACCACAATCAGGAGATGGGAAATTTGTAGTCCTAGACACATACGAGTCTTTAAGGCCATTTACAATGGATAGGGGTAGGGGCTATGGCATTGCTATTGATATAGGCACAACAACCCTAGCCTTTGAGTTAATAAATATGGCTACAGGAGAAAGGGTTTGCACCTATTCAAAGGCAAATAGCCAGCGCAGCCTGGGAGCCGATGTTGTAACACGCATAAAGCAGGCAAACGAAGGCGCACAGGCCCAGCTACATGAATGTGTAATAGATGATATATCCCAGGGAATAGCCCAGATTCTTAAGGATGCGAGCCTGGAGTATGGGGATGTGGCAGCAGTTTCTATATCGGGTAATACGACAATGCTACATCTTTTACTTAATCTCTCATGCGAAACATTAGGGGTGTTTCCCTTTACCCCTGTGGATATTGCCATGATGCGCTGTACTTTTGGAGAGGTTTTTGGGCCGGATAAGAATCTGTGTTCTGCCAGTTTGTTTATCCTACCAGGGATATCTACATTTGTGGGAGCAGATATTGCGGCAGGGATACTGTGTTGCAGTACCCCCAATGATACCAGTCCCAATCTACTGATAGACTTAGGCACAAATGGGGAAATGGCCTTGTTTTCCAAGGAAACACTCCTGGTGACATCTACCGCCGCAGGCCCAGCATTTGAAGCCGGCAATATCTCTATGGGAACAGCCAGCATACCGGGAGCAATTGCAAAGGTGCGCTATTTACCCGAAAACAACGTATTTATATATGAAACAATAGACAACAAGCCCCCAATCGGCATCTGCGGAACCGGCGTTGTAGATATCGCCGCAGAGCTGGTACGCCACGGCCTTGTGGACGAAACAGGGCGGCTAGAAGACCCATACTTTGATGATGGGGTAGAGATAGGGCCAGGGGTTGTATTTACCCAAAGGGACATGCGAGAGATACAGCTAGCCAAGTCGGCAGTGCGCTCTGGTATAGAAATCTTGCTAGATATGGCCGGATGCGGTTACAATGATATCGGCAAGGTTTTCCTGGCAGGAGGCTTTGGCCATAGAATGAGTATGGAAAGTGCTGTGGCTTTGGGGCTTATACCGGTAGAGCTGGCTGATAAGATTGTGACAGTAGGCAATACCTCCTTGGGAGGTGCTGCTCATGTGCTTCTGAGTACCGGTGCTGAGGCAGATATAGAAGCGCTGGCAGGCCGCGGCAATGAAATAAACCTCTCTACCCATCCACGCTTCAACGACCTTTTCATGGAATATATGATGTTTGGAGGCTAAACCATGTCAGACATACGAGAAACCATCACCAATTTTACAAAAAACGTAACCAAATCCTCAGGAGACCTTTTTAAGACAACTAAGCTGTCAATGTCGGTGTCAACAGAACAAACCAATCTTAAAAACCTCTATCAGGAAATTGGCAAAAAGGTTCATGAGATTTACCAGTACGGCGGCACCTTGGGGAAGTTCTTCGATGATAAGTTCCTGGAGCTTGAAGCCTGCGAAAGAAAAATCGAAGAACTAAAGGAAGAAATAAGCCAGATAAAAGGCATTCGCGAATGCGGCAAATGCGGCAAAACAGCGGAAAGAAGCGCGGAGTTTTGCCCAAAATGCGGTATACGTATGGGTGCGCCTATACCACAAGAACATAGACAAGAGCAAGGTCCAGGTGCCGAATACGGTCAACCGGCTTTTCACCCGGCGCCACCTGCTGCTCCACCACCCATCCCGGAGGCATGGGCAAGGGCTCCAGAGCCAGATTATGAAGTGCCCCCTGTATCTCCACCTATTCCTATTCCGGCACCAGACCCACAGCCCTCTACCCGCCGCTGCCGGGTATGTGGAATGGAAAACGACATAAATACTAAATTTTGCCTATCCTGCGGCCGGATAGTAGACTAACAAAAAGGAAAAACTTATTTGTAAGGGGATAACTATGCTATGTGATAATTGTAAGAAAAACACCGCCACAATCCATATGAAGGGCCTAGCAAACGGCCTAAAGGCTGAATTGCACCTCTGCCAGGAGTGCTCTGTTGGCATTTCCAATATGGTCCAGATGGAAATGCCTATTAATCTGGAAAACCTATTTGGCAACCTGGCCAATACAGATGCCCCAATATCCCTTGAGAATATTTTCAAGGGCATAATGGAATCGGTTCAGTCAATAGGCCATGTGCCTCAGCCTGCCAATATTAAAATAGCCCGCAAAGCCCCAGGCCCCTGTACTACCTGCGAGCTAACCTACGAGCAGTTTAAAACCACAGGGAAACTAGGCTGCGAAGCCTGCTACCAGGCCTTTCCAAAGGAAATTGTGGCACTTTTTAAAAATGTCCAAAGCAGCAGCCACCACGAAGGCAAGTTCCCAAAACGCTTTGGCACCCAAATCCGCCAGCAGCGGGAGGTAGGTAAGCTTCGTACTTCCCTAAGAAAAGCCGTAGACGACGAAAACTACGAAGAAGCGGCCCGTATAAGAGACCAAATCCGCAGCCTGGAGGTGACTCCATGACAGGCCCCTGGTATCAAGATGCCCTAACCGACCAGCGTCAAATCCTATCCTCAAGGGTGCGCCTTGCCCGTAATATCCAAAAATTCCGTTTTCAGCAAAAGCTGACTCCAGGGGATGCTACTATGATGGTACAGGAAGCCCAAAATGCCTTAACAAGGGCAGGGGCAGGGATGTTCCACCAAATGGATATCCAAGCTTTGGGGGAAACAGAGCAAAAGGTCTTTCTGGAAAAGCATATAGTAAGCCCAGAGTTTTTAAAGGGTAGCCTACCAAGAAGCCTGCTGATTAGCGACGACCAAAATATAAGTGTAATGCTAAACGAGGAAGACCATATTAGGATACAGTCAATCCAACCAGGGGATCAATTGTCCGAGGCCTTGGCCAAGGCCAATCAAATTGATGACTTGATAGAAGAAAGCGTGGAATTTGCTTTTCACCCGGAATATGGCTACCTGACTGCCTGCCCAACCAATACAGGCACAGGGCTTAGGGCATCTTTTATGATTCACCTCCCATGCCTAGAGCGGTCTGACCTCCTAAAGAAGGTGCTACCAACAATAAGCAAGGTAGGTATAACCCTAAGAGGCATTTATGGGGAAGGCACAGCTCCAATGGGTAGTATTTATCAGATATCCAACCAAACCACCTTAGGCAAAAGCGAGGAAGATATAATCCAAGGTCTACAAAATGTTACCAACACCGTAATAGAAAAAGAAAACCAAGCAATGGATAAAATGATTGCAAGCCATAGAGACGACACAGAAAACGCAATCTACCGGGCCTATGGCACATTGGCATATAGCCGAAAAACAACAGCCAAAGAGGCCATGGACATGCTAAGCCTTATAAGACTGGGCTATATGACGGGCCTACTGGAAAAGCCCAAACCCACCAAGCAGATATATCAGATTATGATGGAAATACAACCCGGCCACCTAATGCGTATGGCAGGGCGGGAAATGAGCGAAGCCGAAAGGGATACGACAAGAGCGAAATACCTACGTGAGATATTCACATAGACCGCTTTTACCAGAAGTATCAAAACCAGAAACCGCTTTTGGCAAAAACATCTAAACCGAAAACCGCTTTTACCCAAAGTATCAAAACCGCCTTTATCCAAAAAAACAAGCTCAAACTGAGAGGAGATACATAGGATGAAAAGTCCTTTTACAGAAAAAGCCCAAAAAGCCATTCAAAACTCAAGAGACGTAGCCGCAGCCCTTGGCCATTCTTATGTAGGAACAGAGCATTTGCTACTAGGCCTAGCCAAGGTAGAAGACGGCGTTGCCGCCAAAGCCCTAGAATCCCAAGGGGTGACAGCCCCAGATATAGAAAAACAAATTAAAGAGGTAGGCAGCCAAGGCAAATCCAGTGGCGGCCCTGCCGACTTTACCCCCCGTACAAAGCGCATCTTTGAGATAAGCAAGCAGGAAGCAATGCGTATGCATGTAAACTATGTAGGCACAGAGCATCTGCTGATTGCCATTTTAAAAGAGCAGGACAGCATTGCAACCCGCATACTTGCTGCCTTAGGTTGCAATATCCAAAAGCTATTCGACGATATGATGCAGATGTTAAGTGGAGGCAACACCATGCAGGCCGGGCCTCATATGCCCTTCCCAATGGCCTTTGGCCCAATGATGGGGAACCAAATGCAAATGGGGGGAAGGCCCCAAAAAGGCAGCACCCCAACCTTAGACAAGTTTAGCCGGGACTTTACCCAAATGGCCCGGGACAATAAGTTTGACCCTATTGTAGGCCGCAACAAGGAAACAGAGCGGGTAATACAAATACTAAGCCGCAGAACAAAAAATAACCCCTGTCTAGTAGGGGACCCAGGGGTTGGCAAAACCGCAATAGCAGAAGGCTTAGCCCAGCGCATAGTCGCAGGAGACGTACCCGAAACAGTAAAGGACAAGCGGGTAGTGGCCCTGGATTTATCCGGTATGGTAGCAGGCACCAAGTACCGGGGGGAGTTTGAGGAGCGTATAAAGCGGGTAGTTCAAGAAGTGACAACCAACACCAATGTAATCCTATTTATAGACGAGCTTCACACCCTAATAGGTGCCGGCGGCGCAGAGGGCGCACTAGACGCAGCCAATATCCTAAAGCCATCCCTAGCCAGAGGGGAAATGCAGGTAATAGGGGCAACAACCCTAGACGAATATCGTAAGCATGTAGAAAAAGACGCAGCCCTAGAGCGGCGCTTCCAGCCGGTAATGGTAGACGAGCCAACGGAAGACGAGACAATAGAAATCCTAAAGGGCATACGTGACAAATACGAAGCCCACCATAATGTAAAAATCACCGATGACGCAGTAGAGGCGGCGGTAAAGCTCTCCGCAAGATATGTCACCGATAGATTCTTACCCGACAAGGCCATCGACCTAATAGACGAAACCTCCTCCAAGGTACGGCTGCGCTCCTACACAGCCCCCCCAAACATAAAATATCTGGAGGAGCAAATTGCAGAGCTTGAAAAGGAAAAGGAAGCCGCTGTAAAAGTAGAAGAATTTGAAAAAGCCAGGGAATTAAAGCAAAAACAGTTGGAAATGAAGAAGCAGCTAGAAGCCGACCAGCAAGCCTGGCAGGATGCCAACACCAAATCCCACAATATAGTAGACGGAGACGAAATTGCCGATGTACTGGCGGCAATGACAGGGGTACCCGTAAAGCGCCTCCAACAAGAAGAAGGACAGCGGCTAATGCAGATGGAGGAAACCCTCCACAAGCGTATAGTAGGCCAGAACGCGGCGGTTAAGACTATTTCCCGGGCAATACGAAGGGGTAGGGTAGGGCTTAAAAACCCCAGCCGCCCAATAGGGTCATTCTTATTCCTTGGGCCTACAGGTGTAGGCAAGACCTACCTTTGCCGGGCCTTGGCAGAAATACTATTTGGAGACGAAAACGCAATTATCCGGGTGGATATGAGCGAATATATGGAAAAGCACAATATCTCAAGGCTAATAGGCTCCCCACCAGGCTATGTAGGCTACGACGAAGGGGGCCAGCTAAGCGAAAGGATACGGCGCAAGCCCTATTCTGTAGTGCTATTCGACGAGGTAGAAAAAGCCCACCCAGATGTGTTTAATATTCTGCTGCAAGTACTAGATGACGGTCATATTACCGATGCCCAGGGCCGCAAGATTAACTTCAAAAACACCGTTATTATCATGACCTCCAACCTAGGGGCAAGGTCTATAGTCAATCCCAAAAAACTGGGCTTTGTGTCAGATGTAGACAAAAACCGCTCCTACGAGGACATGAAGAAAATGGTTATGTCCGAGGTCAAAGATTTGTTTAGGCCAGAGTTTTTGAACCGGATAGACGATATCATAGTATTCCACCCCCTAGACCACGAGGATGTACAGCAGATTACCCGCCTAATGCTGGATGAAACAGTAGCCCGTGTCCAGGAAAATATGGAAATAGAGCTGGTGTATACCGATGCCCTTGTAGAGCATATTGCCAAGGAAGGGTATGACCAGTCTTATGGGGCAAGGCCCCTTCGCCGCGCTATCCAGAATAAAATTGAAGATGAGATGGCCGAGGCCATACTCCTTGGGCGCTTTGGCGAGGGTGCGCGGATTGTGGTTGATTTTGTGGATGGGGTGGTTGTGTTTGAGTAAATGAAATAAGCATCCAATAAGATGTCAATATTAAACGTGTAGCCATACTGGCAATACTGAAAGAGCAACTCGCGTGAGTCGCTGCATAAACCCTAAACCGACAGGCATAAGCTTGTCGGTTTTTCTATAGTGGAAACCCTAGAGTGTATAAACGGACAAACGCAAGCATTTTTTGACATGACTTTTCAATCCCTGATGTTGTAATATTAACGAGAAGGAGGCGAACCCCATGAACTGGATACAAAGCCTGACAAGAGCAATAAACTATATGGAAAACCACTTCACCCACAATATAAGTGTGAAGGATGTTGCGGATAAAGTGTATGCATCAAGTGCCAATTTCCAACGTGTCTTCCACTTGGCAACTGGGATAACAATTGGCGATTATATCCGAAACAGGCGGCTAAGTTTAGCCGGTCAAGAGTTACTGCATCCAAAAGCTAAAATATTGGATATAGCGATGAAGTACCAGTACGACACGCAGGAAAGTTTCTCCAAGGCTTTCTCCCGATTTCACGGTATAAGCCCCTCTGATGTGCGGAAGTATTTGAGTATGCTTAAATACTTCCACCCATTAGTCATAAATATAACGATTCAGGGAGGACTTAATATGTCAAACAGCTTAGAAATTTTAGTATCAGCTCAACATGCTGCGTTAGAATCCGATTCCATTGCAGACTTGTTTGCGGGATTCGAGCCTTCCCACACAAGTAACAAGATTCAAAACTATAGTAAAATTGAGCCTTGGCAAAATTATTTTCTATGCTCCGCTATTCATTCTGTTGGAGAAGTAATGGGTGCGGATATAAAAGATTTTAAGTTTTATGCCAACTTTACTGGGGACAATTTTACTTATCTCTATGCCGCTGAAAAAGGCAATCCTGATAACTTATTTTGTGATAGCGGCGTGACCGCTTCCTTTTTTATGCCTCATGTCGTAAAAAAAGCGTATGCCGCATTCGGTTATGATTGTATTTATATTTCCAATAGCCAAATAAAAAAGGAATTTCGCGCGGTGATGAATGCCATCAAAGCCTCCGTTGACAAAGGTATTCCTGTTTTAGCATGGGGTATGGGCAATGTAACCGTAGACGATGGCGACCGATACGACCCACTACCCGAAGGTTGCTTAATAGGTGGCTACGATGAAAACGACGTACTATATGTAAACCTGTATCCAGGTGAAGAACGATTACCCAAAGGCACTATAGACGAATATGGCTACTCCGCGATTTTAAACGGTCTTGATACTACATTTGGATTATTTTTTGTAGGAGCAAAGATAGAAAACCTCGACATGCGTAAGCTGTATCAAGATGCAATAGATACTATCCCCACTTTTCTCACCTTACCTGTGCATGATTGTAGCGAAGGTAAATCACATGCTTTCGGAAAAGCGGCTTTTGATATATGGGCCGATACCCTTGAAACGGAAGAGTATTTTGTTGACAAAGACGATGACAGTCTGGGCGAATTATGGTGGAGTTTGCATGGTGCGCCTTATTGTTGTGTTTGTACAAGTGCTGCTTATGATTTTATCAAAGATGCGATGGAAAACTTTTCGGATTTAACCATAGCAGCGAAGCTTCTTCCGCTTTATAAAATGATGGTTAAATATAAGGATGAAATTTGGCAGCTACAGGATGGCTTTTATGTGTCAATGGATAAATTCCGCAAGCCCGAATTTAGGGCGCAGATAGCAAAAATATTAAGAAAAATGGGCGGGGTTTGTACAGATATTCTTAATGCATTTGTGAGGTAGAACAGAGAAAATCTTGGTCTTCATACATACGATGACATTAATTATTATACATTTGTAAGCATCACATTCACCATATCCAAAGTATCATACAACCCCCGATTTTCATAAAC
>Ga0123355_10017835_pt1 | contig 11230 bp, 4 predicted proteins | sample TergutEmb28metaG_3_FD_89872 | JGI IMG/M metagenome (GOLD analysis project Ga0123355, IMG submission 89872) | Embiratermes neotenicus P1 segment gut microbial communities from Petit-Saut dam, French Guiana - Emb289 P1 | ecosystem: Host-associated > Arthropoda: Insects > Digestive system > Gut ...
ATCATCATGTCGAGTGCACGTGGTAGTGGCATATTGTATGCGTTGCCCTCCATGGATATCACAGCACAGATACTCGAAGGGTTGAATGCGGAATATATTCGCAATCGCAGAGGGAGATAATCAGCGAGCAGTAATTCTTACGGTACTTTGTCCGTAACCGCTCCAAAGACCGATTCCGCCGTTGATGTTGCTTCTTAAGCTTGTATTTGCCGGAAATATGGGATTTCGAGCATTGATGATTTCGTTTTGCCAAAGGTTCCAAAACTCAAAACTTTTTCTTGGCATCGTACGAAGTCTGACAACTATGTCGTCGCCTTCTTTGAAATATAAATCGAAATTTACTCGAGGGAAAATGCTCACACCTCTCATCAAAGTCATTTGTACATTGGGCGACGTAAAATTCTGACTACTGATATTTCCATACAATGTCGGCATAAATATCTCATCAAAACCAAGCACCATAGTGGCAATTTGATAGTAAATCTGTTGATTTTCGGGATGCGTAAAATCAATTCTCAAACTTCCTGTTGTATCTGTAGGATTTTGGCGGACGAATTCCACATTATGGATAGAAACAGAAGGCGGAATAGTTGTTTCGGCAGTAAGTATTTGTGTGTAAAATGGATTTGCAGGATCGATATATTCTATTCTGAGATGATATGTTCTACCGGTTTGTCCAATGATTCTTTCGCCGATATACAAAAAGGGCGGAAGATGTTGCGAAGCAGATCTCAGTCGGAGTGTGTCGTAAATTGTGCCGTCGGACACGATAACCAACGCCGCACGAATGGCGTATTGTACAAAATTGGATGAATCAACTAATTCCGTAATCGGAACACTACGAGACAACAACACGCGTGCTACTTCGCCTTCATCAATCCAACCTTCTACAACAATCTTTGTTTCGCCAAATTCCAAGAAATAGCCTTCGCGCTCACACGAAGTGAAGAGGTAAAAGATGAAGGGCAAAAGGTAAAAGGCAATTTTTTTCATGAGTCTAAAATCTAAATCTCCAACTAATGGAAGGTAATATCGTGTACATCGTTCTATAACGTGGAAATACTTCCACAACATTGCCCGTTTCGCTTGCTCGTATATCCAAGATAACATAAACAGGATTTCTGACCGCAAACACATTGTAAATCGAAAAACTCAACGTATTTTCGGTACGTTCTGTTCGGTTAATTGTAAAATCCACAGAAATATCTGTTCGAATATAACTCGGGATCGTTGCATTGTTGTGTCTTCCGTATTGTTTCACAGGATTATTGTTGATAAAATACCACGATGTTGGCGTGGTAAAGCGGCTTCCCGATGCAAAAACTTGTGTGATTCCGGCAGTCCAGCGTTCTGCGATTCGATACGTGGCAACTGCTGAAAAATCGTGCCTTCTGTCAAATTTTGACGGAAATCGTTGTCCGTTATCTATTTCGTCGAATTGTCTGTCGGATCTGCTCAGCGTATAACTGATCCAACCCGATAATCTGCCCGTTTTTGTGAGCATAAATTCCAGACCGCGTGCACGTCCCTTTCCGACATACAAATCATTTGCAAAGGTTGTCATTTGATTAAATTGTAAAACATTGAACGGATAATGCACCAAATTATTCATGCGACTGTAAAACGCTCCAACAGTAAGTTCAACGCGAGGCAAAACTCTAAAAATCGAACCCATTGAAAAATTGTCGGCGGTAGAAACCGGAATTCCTTCCGAAGCGGCTATCCAAAAATCGGTCGGAAAACCAACACTTGACGTGGTAATCAAGTGTAATCGCTGACTTTTTCGGGCATACGACAAATAGGCAGACCATTTTTCGTCTGTAAAGTTAAGCCCTATGCGTGGCTCAAATTGAAAATCGTTTGTTGTGTTGTCGTCTGTACCGTAAAACCCGAAACGAATGCCGGCATCTAACGAAATTTTTTCGGTTACAGAAATTTCGCTTTGTAAAAAAGTTGAAATAAATTGCGAATTAATTGTGTTGTTTTTCATAGGAGTAGGCAAGGTTTCTGAAAATAATCCTTGTGGTCTGACCCGATAGTTGGCGTATTGAATGCCTGCCGAAAAAGGCATCGAAAACAATTCAAAATCTATGCTACTATTAAATCCAAAATCCAATAAATCGGAATCAATTTGCAAATCCAAATCGGCTTGACCGATTTGAAGGAGATTAAAATAACGCGAAAAATAAACATCCGTGTTGATATTTACAGTTGAATTCAACCGATAATTCCAGTTTATCGATGCCAGTTGATTACCCCATCTCATGTGCATATCAACGAGCATTTGATTGTCTCTAATGGTAAAACGGTCGCCACTCAAAAACGCATTTATAGCAATGCTGTGTTTTTCGTTGGGACGAAAGATCAGCGTAAAATTGGCATCGGTAAACGAATAACCAAAATCGTCAATGCTATTTTCGTCACTGTTGTCGATGATTTGACCAATAATTTCATCGACGTATGTTTGTCTTGCCGACACAATTAACCCTACGTTTTCTCCAAGCGGAGTACTTATTGTGGCTTGCGATGCCAACAAACCAACATTTCCTTTGATTGAAAAATTTTCGGGGATTTCGTTGGGCGATAAGCATTGCACCGTTGCTCCAAGTCTGTTTCCGAATTGTGCTTCTCTGCCTGATTTGTCGAAACGAATCCGATCAACATGATCAACATTAAAAAACGGAAAAAGACCAAACAAATGCGACGTTCCGTAAACCGGAACATTATTGTACAACATCAAGTTATGTCCGGGATCGGCACCGCGTACATAGAGATGTCCGTTGGCTTCGCCGGCATGTTGAACGCCCGGCATTAGTTGTAAAATTCGGTTTATATCCGGCGTTCCCATTATGGAAGGAATATTGCTCAATCGTTCACCACTCAAACTAATCACGCCAAAATCCGAACTGCGAATAAGGGCTCGCGAACGAGCCGTAACAACCGCTTCGCCCAATTCAAGACTGGAAAAAGTTAAAACAATATTGAGCGTTGTATCGTTCTTCAGTACAAATTCTCGAACATCCGTTTCAAAACCAACGTGACTTGTAATCAATTGCACACGCGACAACGGAGCAAACGAAAACGAAAATGTACCGTCGCTTGTTGTCACATGATGCATCATCGTGTCGCCGGCAACAATCAACTGCATGCGTGCTAATGGCAAAAACACATGGTCGTCATCAACAATTTTACCCGAAAGTTTTATGTTTTGGGCAAAACCAACATTTGCGAATAGCACAAAAATTGTAATGATTTTTAATCCCCGACCTGCCATTGTAAAAAAAATGTAAGGGCGAAAATTCTTCCGCCCTTACAACATGTTTTTATCTATCAAACGAGTTTACGAAATCTTCCCATCGATTGATGAGAGCATCAAAACCGCTACCGAAATAAACTTCTGCTTCAATCCTAACATTGTTGTTGAAGCGCAGCCAAATTATAGGTCTCACCTCTTGAAAGCCACTCCACGTCGTCCATCTTTGCTCTGCTGTAGCGACAACTTCTGCAATTCTGAAATTTTCATCCGTAGAAACCAATGCACTTCTCATAAATTCATTCATGATGTTTACTTCTCTGCGTGTAACTTCGTTCATGCGTAATACTTCTAAAGAATCGACTGTTCTCCAACGTTGATTATGTAATGCGTTGCATGTTTGCCAATTGTGGTTCGGCGAATTCCAATCACAAACGTCACTGTTTTCTATGCGTTGCCACTCTTGATCATTCCATTCCCAAATTTTATCCCACTCTCCATTACTCCAACTCGACAATGCGTCCATTTCTCTTGCAAAATTTTCGCTATCGATCCAATATACAATTGTCAGGTCGTTCATTAATTTTATAGAGGCTGTAGCTTCTTTTAAAAGGTTGAACATTGTTTCCGGGTCAATGTCTTCGCCGTCCAGTGCATCTAAGCCCAAATCTTCCCAAGCAGCCAAGTCCATATCTGTTCTTGCAACAGCTTCTAACAACGAATTGTTGTTACGTCTCAAGCTCATCGTAATCACATCTTCTCTTCTTGTGTTTACCGCCCAAGAAAGTTCGTAACCTTCGGTTGTTGTCATTCTGTAGATCGCTCTTTGAGGCATATCGTTACGGTTGTATTCTGCCCCAAATTCGATTCGTGCTGCTTGCGAGCCATCTACGGTAAGAGTTGCTGTAGCTGCTCTTGGAAGGTGCCAAACAATTTCATAATCCTCACAAATTCTTTCAATGCATTCCCACGTTTCCCAATTCCATTCTTCACACCAGCAATCTTCCCAAGATTCAGTAAACGTTCGTCCCGAATTTTCTGTTCTAACGGCAAGCGTAGCGTTGTTGGTTGTTGCTCCTTGAGTTGCAGGGAAAACAAACCTCAATTCGCTGTTTGAATTTGTTTCTGTCCATCGTCTTTGTTGGTTGTTCCATGTGAAAATTCCGGTTACATTATCCAAATTGAAAATTTCTCTCCAACCATCTCTGATTTCCACTTCAGTGAAAGGATCCGGAATATCCGGAAAATCAATGTCAAAAAGTCTGCTGAGATTTTCAACAGCATCAATCGCAGACAAATTGCTAAGAGCATTCATTTCATTAAGAAAATTGATACTTTGTTGCTCCAATCTCGCTTTGTGTTGAGCAGGAGCCAATTCCGACCAAGGCGTATTCAACAAATCGTTAGCACCGGGAATATCAACATTTGGGTCTCTTGGTAGAGAATCATCATCGTCCCTGCTACATGCAAAATTTAGTAAAAGTCCACAAAAAAGTGGCAGAAGTGCAAATAGTTTTAAATGTTTTTTCATAGTTTTTTAGATTTTGATTATTTGATTTCGCGAAGTTACGCAAAAAAAACGATTTTTGCAAGGAAAATCGTTTCTCGTTTCAATTTTTTTCGTATCTTTGTGCAAAAAACATGACCATGAAACGAATTTTCCTCCTTGCAACTATCGTTCTGTTGGGATTTTTTCCGTTGTTTTCGCAACCCTCAACTTCGCTTGTAAATTTAATTGAAAGAGCAAATTTGATTGCCGAACGAGAAGAAGACCCTTTGGTAAGAACGATCACCTTATTTCAATCGGAACTCGGAAATCTCAATGTGGTCGAACAAGCAATTGTCAATTCGATGATTGCGGAGAGTTTGTGGGCATATTTGCAGCAAAATCGTTTTGAAATTTTTGGTCGAACACCCCTTGCAAACCCCGATTTGACGGACGTTCGAACGTGGGACATTCGTTTGCTCTTGCAACAAACCATTCAATATTATACGGCATCGTTGGATCCACGAGAAGCTTTGCAAAATTTGAGCGTTCGAGATTTTAGGGAAATTTTAACCTTAGGCGACAACGAAAGTGAAATTCAACGTCCGACAATGTTTGATTTGTTGGCACATCGGGCGATTAACGCATTAAGTCAAGGCGACATGCGATTCACACAACCACAAGAGGGTGCATTTCTTGATGAGCAAATTGATAAAATTTATCAGATTTTGATTGGATTTCATACTTTGGAAAATAATCCGGAAATCGTAATTCCGTTGAAATTGCAGTACGCAGCGTGGGCACGACGAGCTGCTACTTATGAAGACGTAGACAGTCTTTACAGACTTGCTCTTGTTCATTTTTTAACCGTTTTTCCGGAAAGCGATGCTCGGGCACAAATTTATTGGGCATTGGCAGAATTTCATAATGAACTCGGCAATCGCCACAACAATTTGGTTTCCGACGATTTTCGTTTGGATAGGGTTATCGCTTTGCGTTACACGGAAATTTTACGAACACAATTTGCTCAAACACCTTTTGCAAACGCAGCAAGATCAATGGCAGAACAACTAAAAATGCCTCAAATTTTGCTAAAAATGCAGGAAATTGTTTTGCCGAATCAGCATAATTTGTTTTTGTTGCAAGGAGCAAATTTAGATACGGTTTATTTTTCGTTATTTCGCATATCAAGTGCGGATGCACAGCGTTCGGCAAATGACAGAATGCCGATAATTGCAGAATTAACACGAAGAAATAGAACGCCCGACAGACAATGGCAAATGATAATTCCAAATCCGGGAGATTTTCAAACCCATCGTGTAGAATTGCCGATTGAGCCGCTACCTGTTGGATATTACGTGTTGTTTGCTTCGACAAATCAAAATATTTCGAACGATGATATTGTTTTGGCATCACAGTTTTTCGGCGTTAGCGAATTGTCGTTATTTGTAAATACTGTAGATGAAAAATTAGAAGGCATTGTTCTGAATCGCAGAACTGGACAACCGATGCGAGGTGTAAATGTTCGTATTTTTTCGAGTGAGCACAACTGGCGAACACAACAAACGACTACCACAGAGCTTGCAACCTTGACTTCCGCGAGAAACGGACGATTTCAATTTTCAGGCAACGTCAATAATCGTTCCGTTCAAGTAGATTTGCAACATCGTTCGGATACGTTGTTGGCACTTGGATCTACACATTGGTGGAATCAGCAACCCGGACGAGAAGAAAATTGGCGAAGACAGTTGTTTTTGTTTACCGATAGAGCCATTTATCGTCCCGGACAAATTGTTTATTTTAAAGGAATTTTAGTTGAACGAAAAGGTGATCAAAGTCGAATTGTAACCAATGAAACAACCACGATAAGATTATTTGACGCCAATCACAGAGAAATTTCTTCGGTTGAGGTAAGAACGAATGAATACGGCAGTTTCAGCGGAAGATTTGTGTTGCCACACAGAAGTTTACTCGGACAATTTTCGTTGCGAAATGATTTTGGAATGAATTTTTTCTCGGTGGAAGAGTACAAACGTCCGTCGTTTGAAATTGTTTTCGATCCGTTGGCAAGTGCGTATAAACTGGATCAAGAAGCGATTGTTTCCGGAGTTGTGAGATCTTATGCCGGTGCAAATTTGGGACATTCAATTGTAAGATACAGAGTAACGCGTTCGGTTCGTTTTCCGTTGTGGGGACGAACGATACACGTTCGTCCGCCGACACAAGAAATCGTAATTTCGCAAGGCGAAGCAACAACCGATCTGGACGGACGTTTTGAGATTTTGTTCACAGCATATTCCGACAGACGAGTTCCGGTTGCACAAAATCCAAGATACACGTTTACGGTAACCATTGAAGCAACAGATATTTCGGGAGAAACACAGCGAGGCGTTCAGAGTATTCCGATTATGCACAGAGCTGTAAATTTAAGGTTGAGCACACGACCGTTTATGGACAAAACGCAAGATAGTGTTTTGCGAATTACGGCAACAAATTTAGTGGGAGAACCAATTCCTGCTCAAGGAATAATCCGTATTTTTCGTCTAATTCCCGACAATCGCTTGCTTCGAGAACGATTGTGGGCAGAGCCGAATTTATTCGCACTATCGGAAGCCGAATTTGTCAGAATGTTTCCAAACGAGCCATTTAGTAACGAAAATTCACGCGAAGGACGAATAAGAGAGATATTTATAGAAAAAGAATTTAACACCGAAACGGATTCAATACTCATTCTTCCATATTTGCCGTTGTGGGAATCCGGGGATTATTTTTATTTTATCGAAGCGAACGACCAATTCGGAAATCCGGCACATTACATGAGTTTTTTCACAATTTATTCGCCGAGGTCAGAACGAAGAAATCCCATAGAACGGTTTTTTTACACCATTGTTCCGAGAAACACCTTTGAGCCGGGAGAAACAGCATCGTTTATCGTTGGAAGTGCATCACAAATAACCGTTTTTTATGAAATCAGAGGACGAAATGGCGTTTTGGAACGCCGAGATTTTACATTAAACAACGAACAACGACGTATTGATTTCAGAATCCGAGAAGAACATCGCGGAAATTTGAGTTTGCAGATTTGGGCAGTTAGAGACGGCAGAGTTTACAGCACACAAGAAACGTTTTTTGTGCCGTTTTCGAATAGAAATATTAATATTTCGTTGGAAACGTTTCGAGATAGATTGCTGCCGGGCACACAAGAAAATTGGACGTTAAGATTGTTATCAAATACAGGACGACCGTTGCAAGGCGAGATGTTATTGAGTATGTACGATGCCTCGTTAGATGTGTTTAGAAAGAATTTGTGGAACATGGATTTGCATAATTTTTTTCATGCGGCATCGGTTTGGCAACCCGGAAATTTCCAACTGCAATTTTCGCAACAAATAAAATTTCCAAATATTTTTTCGGCATCGGCACCATTTATTCGATACGACAGACTTAATTTTGAGCCACCGCTTTTCTCTCGTAGAATTATGATAAGAGGCATGGGACAAAATCGTCGTGCTGCATTTACCGGAGCAGTTTCTGCAATGGAAGAGTCTGCCAATGTTGCTGTAAACCAAGATGCACAATTTACACAAAGAAATGTTGTAGAAACGGAGGAAAGTGAAAGTCCTGTTGCTATGCAACAAGCATCGCAAATAGCACAAACGTCAATGCCGGCAACGATGCGAACAAATCTCAACGAAACCGCATTCTTTTTTCCACATTTGCGAAGCGATTCTGACGGACGAATTACGGCATCATTTACTGTGCCTGAGTCGCTCACTCGCTGGCGAATTCAAGGTTTGGCACATACTCGAGATTTGAAAGTCGGACTTAACGAATGGTCTGTCATTACACAAAGAGAGTTGATGATTCAACCCAATATGCCTCGCTTTTTGAGAGAAGGCGATGTGTTCAAACTTCAAGCGAGAATTGTCAATTTGTTGGATGAGCCTATTTCCGGAGAAGCCAATTTGTGTTGGTCGATTTCAAATCAATTCGGTCCCATGGTTGCAGAAGAAAATTGGAGCAAGGACTTTTCAGTTCCTGCCATGCAAAATACATCGGTAGTTTGGGCACACCGTGTCAATCAACCCGGACTTTTGAATTTGAATTTTTCAGCAAGAGCAGGAAACCACACCGACGGCGAAGCCCGAATGATTCCGATTTTAACAAATCGTGCTATGCTGACCGAAACCATGCCGATGTTTGCTTTGCCAAATTCCGAACGCAGTTTTTCGTTACCGAGATTAGCGAATCCAAATTCAAACACGTTGGAAAATCATCGCTTGACACTACAAATAGCAACCAATCCGATTTGGTTTGCTGTGCAAGCCTTGCCGGAATTGAGCGAGCCAAACGCAAACAATTCGATTGCGTTGTTTGGTGCGTTTTTTGCAAACGCTATGGCGATGGATATTTTGCAACAAAATCCGGAAATTCAAACGGTGTTTAATCGTTGGAGAATGACGGATTCAGACATGTTGAGGTCAAACTTGGCAACCAATCAAGAACTTAAATCCGTTTTGTTGGACGAAACACCTTGGCTACTTCAAGCCGAAAACGAAACACAGAGAAAACACCATATTGCTGTGTTTTTCGATGAAAATAATGTTCGTAATTTGCAAGCCAATGTGCTTTTCCGATTAAGAAATTTGCAAGTTGCAAACGGCGGATTTGCTTGGAATCCAGGTGGCAGAGCGAATTTATGGACAACACAATACATCGTTCAAGGTTTGCAACGTTTGCACAAAAGAAATATCGAACGTGACAATCCCGAATTACAACTGATTTTGCAAAATGCGTTGCGTTTTTGTGATGAACAACACATCGAACGGTTTCGTAATGCAACAAATATGGGAGTAGGGTCTACTCGCCCACAAGGCAGGCAAACCCTGCCCCTACGTGCGGACGATATTCAATTTTTATATTTACGAACATATTTTGCAGAACAATTTCCTATTTCGCCGGAGTTAGCAACAGTTTTGGCTGTTTACGATTCATTGGCAAGAGTAAATTGGCAAACGCAACCACGACTTTTACAAGGAATTTTGGCACAATATTTTTACCTGAAAGGCGAGCACAATTTGGTGCAAGACATTATGGAAAACTTCCGACGTTTGGCACTGCGTTCTGAAGAAATGGGACTATTTTGGCGTGCAGAACGTTCGTGGTTGTGGTATCAATCGCAGATCAGCACACAAGTTCAACTAATAGAAACTTTTTCGAGATTTGGACATCAAGAAGAAGTCGAAGAAATGAAACGTTGGTTGCTCAGTCAGAAACGCACCACGATGTGGAACACCCCGAAAGCTTCTGTGGAAGCAGTTTACGCGTTGATGCTCGGCACACCAAATTTAACGGAAAACGCAAATGTCGAAATACAAATTGGCAACGAACGCATAACCACGCCAACCACAGCCGAAGCAGGCTCGGGATTATTTACAAAATTTTGGACAGCCGACCAAATCCGACCCGAACAATCGCAAGTAGTCATTCGCAATCGTGGAAACTCTATGGTTTGGGGCGGTTTGTTTTGGCAATATTTTGAAAATATGGATCGCGTTGCACCGGCAGAAACACCACTATCTATTCAAAAAACATTATTTGTAGAACGCATGACCGACCAAGGTGCAATTTTGGAACAAATTCCAAACTCAGGTTTAAATATCGGAGATGTTGTTGTGGCAAGAATTGAAATTCGCACGGACAGAAATTTAGACTTTGTTCATCTAAAATCGTTGCGTGCTGCGACTTTTGAGCCGATAGACGTTCGTTCCGGACATAGATTTCAAGACGGGTTGTCTTATTATCAAGAAGTGAGAGACGTTTCGATGAATTTCTATTTCACGCACTTGCCGAGAGGTACCTATGTGTTCGAATATCGGATGATTGCCTCACAAATAGGTAACTTTTCGAACGGATTTACGACCATTCAATGCTTGTATGCACCGGAATTTTCGGCACAATCGGAAGGACAAAGAGTCGTTGTAAATTAAATTTCAAAAGTTCAAAAAAAAATTCGTATCTTTGCACGTTAATTCAAAGATTTATGGCAAAAAACTTCACTTCTCGGAAAGAAAATTATTCAGAATGGTATAATGAGCTGGTTATCAAAGCTGATTTAGCAGAAAATTCTGCGGTAAGAGGCTGTATGGTCATCAAACCTTACGGTTATGCGATTTGGGAAAAAATGCGTGATGCGTTAGATAAAATGTTCAAAGATACCGGACATCAAAACGCTTATTTTCCACTGTTTATTCCAAAATCGTTTTTCAGCAAAGAGGCTTCGCACGTAGAGGGATTTGCCAAAGAATGTGCTGTTGTTACACATTATCGCTTGAAAAACGGCGAAGACGGCAAAATTGTGGTTGATGAATCCGCAAAATTGGAAGAAGAATTGATTATTCGCCCAACATCAGAAACGATTATTTGGGACACGTATCGGGGTTGGATTCAATCGTATAGAGATTTGCCGATTTTGGTGAATCAATGGGCAA
>Ga0123355_10017836_pt1 | contig 11230 bp, 10 predicted proteins | sample TergutEmb28metaG_3_FD_89872 | JGI IMG/M metagenome (GOLD analysis project Ga0123355, IMG submission 89872) | Embiratermes neotenicus P1 segment gut microbial communities from Petit-Saut dam, French Guiana - Emb289 P1 | ecosystem: Host-associated > Arthropoda: Insects > Digestive system > Gut ...
AAACTCCAACACACATCGAACCAAGAACAATACGACCAATGTGGTAATTCAACAGAATAGTCGCAAGCTCCTGATGATGGACACATTAATGTCTGAAACATGTTGAGCACATAAGAAGTTAAATAAAATAGCAAGTGACATCAAGTTGGTCTTTTATTCTTCAACAACAAATTAAAAATTTTTTTGCTCTCATTCGAGAAAACAGTGGTGATTAAAAGTCAGACAAACAATAACTTCAAGAAGAGAACAGAGAAAACTACAAAATATCAGTGTCATCAACTGTACCTTAGGAAATATTGGGCAATATCCAAGATAAATATGCTTTAATAGCATTTCTGTTACTTTATGTGCAGACTGTATTTGAAATGCTGGACAGTATCAAATGTTAACTGTGGTGCAATAATATCTCTGTTGTTTTTTATGCAGACTGTACCATAAACTGGTAGCAACGTATGAAAGTGCGTCTACACGACGCTTTCTTTTGGGCCGTGTGGACTGCATCAGGTCAGCTCACACTGAAGCTTTGCAGTGGGTGACAGCCATGTGTCAGGATGAATCTGGTGCTGAGGAAAGTGAGCCCGATGACTTTCAGTCTGGCAAACGCGTAACTTTCAGTTTGTTTGGTGTAAGTAGAAACGTCATTCCTTCTTGCAGAGTGAAGTACATACTGTTAGTAGACAGGGAAACTCTTTTCCTAGTAAAGATATACGACATTAAATCAAATGCTCTTCTTGGAAGTATGATGGTACATTTCAGCATATAAAAGGAGCAATTCCGACTATTTCTTGTGGCTATCCTTAACGTTCATTCTGTAGGATAACAAAATCAAGATAACGTCCAGGTTTCGCAAAACCCTCCTTCTCCAACCATGTTTGTCCCCTTTGACGTTCAGGTGACCGTGCATTGTGACATATTCTTATAATAAAACCAACTAGATGCACTAATTTCTCTAATTTATTTTTGGAATAAAACTCTACATGTTTTGGACAGTTCCTCTGTCCATCATCATTTCACTGTACACACAGCAACAGTATATACCATTTCTGTGTGTACAGTGAACAACTCCTGATGATGGACAGAGGAACTGTCCGAAACATGTAGAGTTTTATTCCAAAAATAAATTTGAGAAATTAGTGCATCTAGTTGGTTTTATTATAAGAATATATTTGTCCTCAGTGACTGGTTATCATTATTTTGACAGATAATGTATTGCTTTTTTTTTTATTTTGTACACATTTTATTGGAAAGTGTTTGGACTGTTTTTCTTAACTTTAAGTGGAACATCCCATTGTGATGCAGATTCACTAGGTGTAAGGTTATTAACACTTACACAACTGTAAAGGCAAGATCTTGACTACATGTAATAAAAAACTTTTAATGTGTTGTACATGATAATTTTATTTGGTGTGCTTTAAGTTGCCTGATGATGGCTTCATTAATGCAAGCTGAAACATATCACAATAAATTTGATGTGTGGTTGACCATGCATCGTAGTTCAATGTGGAATAAGAAACCAACTAGATGTCACTTAGTATTATATTTATTGCTCCTTTATAAGTTGCTCTTTATAAGTTGCTCAACATGTTTCGGGCTACCTTGTGCCCATCCTCAGGAGCTGACGACTTAGTGGTATTTGTGCCACGTGTGGTGTAGTGCCGTTGCTGTATAGGCGGTCAGATCTGGTTGGCTGGTTGTGTGTCCACTGGGGAGTACGTTACATGTTATGCTACATACTCCCCAATGGACACACAACCAGCCAACCGGATCTGACTGCCTACACAGCCACGGCACTACACCACACGTGGCAAAAATACCAGTAAGGCGTCAGCTCCTGAGGATGGGCACAAGGTAGCCCAAAACATGTTGAGAAACTTATAAAGGAGAAATAAATATAATACTAAGTGACATCTAGTTGGTTTCTTATTCCACATATCACAATAAATTTATATGATAGTGTACTTTAAAACATAGATGTAACTGACAGTCTCTATCCCTACACCTAGCTTTGGGACTGTTGGAAAACCATCTGAATAGTAAAGCCTGGATGCTAACAATTATAACACAGGGTTACAGATGCAAATAAAACATTAAAAGGGTTCTAGGTTCTATTCAAAACACTGTCACTGCTTACAAATGAAAGTAAAAAAAAAAAGACAGAAGGAAGAAAACCCATCACCCAATGATGACAGAAGAGCTCTCAGCCAGAAAATAAGGCAAATAAAAATAGTACCCTGTGGCCACTGGATAGTGATCATCTGAACTGTGGCGTAAGCACCATGATTTCTTTGGAAGTTTTAGATAAATAATTATGTCATTTAAAGTACTAATTTTTTAAAATGCTAGGCAGAAAGCCTATAAAAATCTGCTGCTCCAATCTCAGACATCTGCATGATTTCCACAAGTGTCTAAACACAATATAAGAATAGTCTTAAACAGAATTATTTACCCCCTGCAGGTTCATGAAATGTAGACAGAATGTTCAAACGTTATTAGCAGCAGTGTAAATTATGTTAATTTACCAAAAATCAGACAGTGCTGCTGCTGCTTCTTGTATGAATCACAGGAACCTAACCTAAAAATGCCTAAATTCTTTTAACTTAGTGTGACATTTCAAAATTATTATGGAGCTCCTTTCCAGCAAAAAGGGAACTAACTTCAGAATTCTTAACAACAGGTGCAACAAAAACTTCAATTATTTGAGGAAGCAATGAAGAAACAGACAGAGATAATGGTGGAGAACATCTTAGGACAGGGTATAGACATCCACCTTCTAGGACTCAGGGAACTGGCAAAAGACCTAGGAGAACCACTGCCAGATATTTTCCAGGATGAAGCTTACAGAACTGCTAACCACTTTGCTTTGTCAACCAGTCAGGTATGTCAATGTGCCTCACTTTTATATTTTTATACTCTATCACATTACAAAATTAGAGTTTTCTATGAAGGTATTCAGATGTCTCCAATGTAAGCAAATCTCCACATATTTTTAAATGTGGAACTAGCAAAAACAAATAGTGACGGTATGACACCTAGTAATCACCGGGTAAGAGAACACGAAGGCTCCTGACAGTCTGGATATAGTGAAGAAATTATTTCTGGCCCTGTCATTAGTGGGATCAAGGATGTCCAGCCCATAGGTTACTAATTTACCGAGTACAGCAAGTATGCAAAGACCACGTTACGTAGCAAGTACGGGAGAGGTGAAGAGCATATAAAAATTGTGTCCAGAAAGCCTTGAAGTAAGAAACCACTTAGGACACTAGGCATGAATGAAATGATAATATTAAATGAACTGCACAGAAATATAATATGCATGTGAATCAGATTCACCTGGTTGAGTATCAAGTCCAGTGAAAATATCATGTTAAATCAATGAACACGATGTTTATGTCAGTATATACAAACATTTAGTTCAAACGTCATGGAAAACAAACTGTGACCCCTTTACCAAGACCAATCAGTTAATTCTTGTTGTTGTTGTTGTTGTTGTCTAATGGCAGATCTTGGGTTTACTCCATTAGTCTTCTGGCATCCCAGTACAGTTTTGGTAGATCTCTAGCGGTGTTGTCTAGTTTTGGGCACTCCAGTAGGTGCTCTTTGTCCATTATTGTGTTTTTCTGTTTGCATGTTGTGCAGTAGTTATGGCTGGATATTTTGATGCGATAAAGGTGTGCTGCGAGGCAGTCGTGACCTGTGTTGAGCCTGAAGTTAGCGACTGCCTGTCTTCTAGGTTTATTTTTGTTATGTTCCCATGTAGATTTAATGTTGTGCCACTGTGTGTCTCTAGATGAGGCTGTGGCTTCCTGAAAAAATGTTTCTTGTGTTTTTCTTTTTATAAGTCTCTTAATTGTTTCGTAGTTAGGTGGAGTTTGTTTGTTGTAAAGTGAGGTCCCTTTTTGTGCTAAGAGGTTAATTCTGTTTGGGGAAGAAATATCCATTTGTTGTGAGTCATACAGAACACATAAACACAATCTAAGGGCAAACTGCACAATTCTTGCTTTTAAAGGTCAACACAGTAATGAACTTTCCAGGTGCACAAGAAGTAACATTTTAATTGTGGTCTGTATGGATACAACATAAACCCTGCTCTGCATGAAATTCAAGTTGCCTCTTCATCAGTCTTCTCAGACACAGATCTCTGTATAAAAATATCATACTGAATATTCTTGTATAGAATTCTGTAAGTGCTTTTTGTCTACCTGTATGTGTGAATGGACAAACCTACAGGGTATGCAACCATCTGGCCAGAAACTAATGTCACCCTGATGATGGTAAAAACAAATCTTTGCCATTCAGACTCACAAAAGCTGCAAAGTTACATTTGTTCTGCTAGATCCTTTATAGTAAAGGTACAGCAGTCCCGTTACAGGACTGGAGTGGCCCGGGGGATTCCAGGAAGTTAAGATTCCCAGATTTCACGACAACGGCACAGGATGGTGGTAAGGTTGTCAGCCTTATGCACCGGCCACCTTTACCCCCAGGAAATGCTCCTGGTACTCATTTCTTTAGAAGCTGAGTCGACCCCAGGGCCATAGTGCGATCAGAAGGATTTTATGTCAATGAAAAATCCAGTGACACCAGCTGGGATCGAACCAGTGACCTTCCGATTTGTAGCACAGCACCTTAACCACTGTGCTACCGATAGTAGGTCATCAATAAGGAAGGTCTTTTGTTTCAACACTTTGTTTCCAGGGCACGAATACTGATAATTAATGGGCAGTGTAGTTAGCATTTTATCACGAAAATTGAAATAAAACATGACGATGTGGATGATGTTTTATTTGTAAAACTGGCAACACAGTTTAAATGTGTGGTTGGTGAGAGATTTCTGTTCTAAGAAATAAACAGGAATATAACGGACTTGGACATAACTTCAAAATCCCTTGAGAAATGTCGTTCTGCATGTTTGCAATCTATACAGACTACACATTTGGTAAGTTCTGGATTCTTTCCTATACAGTAAAATTTGTTGGATCATGACACCACCAGCACACCTCCGTGATAAGTTTCATTAATGATACTTTCAGCTGACTAGCTTAAACAGCACTTAATGGTAGAGTACCTGTTATGTGCACAGGAGGAATTGTATCCATTTACACACTTCCCAAACACTGATAAAGATGTCAAGGGAAGCCCTTAAAATCCTCAGAAATAATAACCAGCCTCTAGCACATCTCTAAACCCATGGTCTCCCCTGTACAAAGCATGAATGCTAACTGAACCTAAAATACAGTATAATGAAAGATGGTTTACAGAAGCAAGACCCTATTGCTACTGGTTACACAACCAAAACTCGCTTGCAAATATGTGACAAAATGGTTTATTTAAGGTATCTACCAGTTCTGACAGCTTCATGGGCTATGGACCAGTTGTCCCAGATGGTTATGGTGCTTCATACAACCCTCATGCTGACACCATTGTGTTCTGCCTGTCTGCTTTCCACTCGTGTGAGACCACAAGCACATGGAGGCTAGCTCACAGCTTGGAAGAGAGTCTGAATTCCATGAAAGATCTCCTGACCAACAGAAAACCCAATAAATAATATAATGTAGGTCTAGTGTCATGACACAGACACTTAATGTAGGTGAGAGGAGTGCCAGTCTATGACAGAGGTGAGGAGAGAACAAGCTGGAAGCAAAATATGATAAAACCACAAAGGAAACACATATCACAAATTCAGCTCCCATATTTCATACTATTCATATGCATTTACATCATCCTACTCTATCTCCTTCCGTTAAAATATGAAGCACTATGAAAAATTGAGACTCTTTGCTTAACAGGTTGCTATTTCGGTATAAAGACCAAAAAAGTTAAAAATTTCGTAATCAAACATAAGTAAAAAATATATGTATATTACCATTTAATACACAGAATATGTACATCAACACAGTGATGAAATATCAATTACATCAGGGCTACATGACATAATTAATTTTACATTTCAAATTGATTTTCTTTTCCTTGCACAATTGGATGCTCAATTGTTTTAACTTTTATCAAAAATATATACAAGGTACAATGTAAGTGTGCACTCTATGGGATCCCATATCATTTACGATAAAAGTTAAAACAATTGAGCATCCAATTGTACAAGGAAAAGAAAATCAATTTAAAATGTAAAATTAATTATGTCATGTAGCCCTGATGTAATTGATACTTCATCACCGTGTTGATGTACATATGTTGTGTTTTAGACAGTAATATACATATATTTACTACTACACAATGGGATGGCCCCTATCAAATAAGTAATAAAGTTAATTAATAGCATGCCAATACAATGTTCAATATTTTCACCACACAACCATGCTTCACAGAAAACTTATATTACATATTTGTAACGAATCATCCAACTTTACCTGCCGAACTATAATGAATCATCAGTCATCATAATTTTCAATAATAAATAAATACAGACATCTATAAAGTTCATACACCAACAAATGCACTCTATATTAAACTTAATAAAGTTTTAAAATTTACATTAAAAATCACTTTGACTTGTTCCTACATGTTTCAGTCTATGACCATCATCAGGGAGCCTTCACTACAGCCTAGCTAAAGTTATATTTAGGTTACAATTCGGTAAAAACTACGTTGTTATATGTTATGGGGTGGTGTGGCAGCATGTCATAGGTGCACTCAACACAGCGAACAGTACACATACCATACCTATGACATGTGTATTGTGCGCCGTGTTGAGTGCACTCAACACAGTGCACAGTACACATACAATACCTATGACACACCGCCACACCACTGCATAACATATAACGACACAGTTTTTACCGAATTTCAACCTAAATATAACTTTAGCTAGGGTCTAGTGAAGGCTCCCTGATGATGGTCATAGACCAAAATATGTAGGAGCAAGTCAAAGTGATTTTAATGTAAATTTTAAAACTTTATCAAGTTTAATATAGAGTGCATTTGTTGGTGTATGAACTTTATAGATATCAAAATGCATGGTACAATGATAAAAAAAACAGACATATTTGTTTTTTGTTTTTCACAAAACTGATTTTAAAAGCTTTGTTTATTTTTAAAATCATCTAAAATCACACGCAACTCAGAATCCACAAGGACTGATGCTACAAGTTTAACACTGGTACAGTAATCACATCAATTCTGTTGACAGTATGGCATATTATTCATAATTTCTTTACTAACTTTATATTGATAAGAGATGTTACAAATTTAAAAATAACCTCAAATAAATATGGTCAGCAACTAATACTAATAATAGATGCCACAGAAGAGATTACATTCCATGCCATAAATGAAGTAACAATGGTTACAAATACAATAAACAAACATCATTAAATACTAAACCCTACCAATCAACTTATTCCTTAGCCAGTACCATTCACTTCCCACTTTCACAACCCAGTTACCCAAATTTCATCATAATGTTGTACCCCCACCTGTCTCTTTAGTCTTAGAAGTGGTGTTTTCAAAAACATACCGCCACATTCCTTGCCTCAACCTAGCTACCTGCCTGAACCAGCAATCACCTGTGTTTCAATCTGCCAGCAGTGCTAGGACACCTATGTGAGATCATTTAATTATAATGTTTCAACTTCAGATGTTATACAGCATCAAATGACATAACAAGACAATAATTAATTACGATTACATGGAGTCACTTTTGAGCTATCAGAAGGTGCAACTGGAGGAAATAAGGAATCTTGATCAGGACAGCCAAAAACACAGCTGTAATTCGCACCAAGTCCTAACCAACTAGCAGACACTGCCAGCTGCAAGACGTCTGTTTGCTCTGGTGCTTTTAACTATTGTAATGATTGTCAAATGTACTAAATTTGAAACATGATAGTTTACTTAGAGAAGAAAAACAAAATAGTTTACTTAGAGAAGGACAACCACAGTTCTGTGGTAATGTCCTCTATGTCTAATTTTAAACTTTGGAATTCATTCACTGTAGAGAGTTTGAGTAAGTGAAATCAGACACTATCCTAGTGGGTTAAGTTCATTTGATGACATGGGGCTACTACTTTTCTGAACACAGCACTCTGCATGGGCTAGAAACAAAGAAAGGCCAAAGGCCATCATTAATCCACGACAGATAATGGCCAATTTCAAACACAATTATGTGTAACAGCAAAAATAATCAATTTACCACATTTAATCCATGGATAAACTGTCACATGAAAGTTTTCTGAGTTAACTATTTAAACTAGAATTCAAATAAACCCAGCAATCAATTTTAAAATGGGAACAAAACATTATACAATGTTCCATAACAACACAATAGAATTACAGTTGAAGAAAATATTTATACAGCTTCGAAATAAATTGGTGAACAACACTAAGCCTTGTTAAAATAGAGGTACAAGATTCTGTCCATTTGTATGAAAAAAAAAAAGCAAGGAATCTACAATTTAAATTCAACAAAATATGGAATACCATCACAACAGATGGACAGCAGAATAAAAATACTTATTACAAGTGCTAAGTAATACTCAATCTAACTACATTTTAATTGCGCTTTCCCCATTACATGTATCAGTAGTAGCAAAATGCATATAAATTCCTAATTAAGGTGGGGAAATTGTGCAGCAAGAAAGTCTTAAGAATTTTATGCCAGAAATTTCTCATAACAAAATGAAAGAATGGCCAAAAAAAAAAAAAAGAGCACTGAAACACAGAAAGACTGACCATCCCTGCTAGTGGTGGGCATTATATTGTTTAATAATGCATAATATTTAATTTGCAGACTCTGCTTTTATTAACCTTTTGGCGCCAGAATTATTTTTTTTAATTTTAGCACACCCTCTATATAAAATGTGAATAATACAGGAACCAAATAAGTTAGATTTATGAAACAAACTGCATTTTGAAGAGAAAAAAATGGAGAGTATATACCATGTTTAAAATATCCAGTACCTATATTTGTTGAATAAATATATAAAATGCAACGTTTAGAGGTTAGCGGTGCGGTACGACCACTATAGTCGTCGTTAGGCATCAAAGGGTTAAGAAACTCATGTCATTTTCAAAAATGAAGGTCAATATTCAGCATGAATGTTTAGTACCCTAACAATGAAGATCTGAAAAATTATTACTTGTACCATAATAGCGGAACAGTCATTGCCAGATATGCCTGCAGCATGTGTAGATTTTGCTGATCATTGTTGTCACAGAGGTTCTGAAGGTCTGAATTCTGCCACGAATTTGCTCTCATACAGCATCTTTATTGTGGCTTAATACCAAATAAATTCATTCTCTTGTTTGCCTTATAGTCTGTCACTCATATTTAGTTAATACTTAAGCATACCTACAATATAAAATCCACATAAAATTCATATTTTTGAAAAAATGGTCAAGGAAAGGATTCATATTTCCCATGCTAATGTCTTGTGATAAATCATCGCTGCTAAACACAGAGCCATGTGCAAGACAACTTTGAAAACAGCAGCAGAATGAACACATTTTCATCATTACAGAAAGGGGAAGTAAGTCACTTCTGACTGACATTGAGGGTTGTTATGCAAGAATAATATTCAAAACTAACAGCATTCTTCAACAAAATAAATTACATATGCGATTGTTTTCTTGTTTTGGAGATAGAAATTTGCTTACTGAGGAAATATATAGGTACGTGTTATATCGGTAAGCAGATAACCTAATTCAGTATTAAAATTATTTTATTCGATATTGATATATTTATAATATTCAAAGTTTATTCCAGTTATTTATATTTGCTTCAAAACAGAAGCTATTTATTAACATGTAAAAAAGTCTGCAACAGATATCTGTTCATATTTTGTAAGTAAACAATGTGTCTTCGAATAATACATATCAAACGATCCATAAGTACTGTACATTTAACTGGAATTTATTACAGAAATGTTTTTTGGCTACAGAAAAATATTATTTATTACATGAACTGTTAATGTAGATATATATATATATACACACATACATATCATAACTGAAATGTTGAACTGTGACTGTATGTGAATACATGTTAAATTAATCACAATGAAGATTATATTCGTTACATGTTACTTTGTCATTTTATGTAAGATATTAATGGAAGTGTTGTTATATATTTTTATTTTAAAAGCTATTATAGTCCTATAATTTATTAGTAGATAATTATTGTATATACACTGATTAGGACTACAGTGCGTGTATTAGCAATATACAGATACCTAGGAATTTTGCCGCCACATAACACTAGATACAATTATCATGGGCTCAGACAGTGCCCAGCTGCTAAGTTATGTAGCATGTATACATCTCACACTGAACTGCTTACTGGTCGACTCAATTAAAGCATCACAGTTCACACTGCAGACAAAATTTAAATTACAAATACAGTGAAACAGCAATTGATAATGTGAGCTGCATTGAACTGGCTCTGAATCATATCTAGTAGCACAGTTTAACGAGACGGCATTGAAAACTTGCGATATACTGACACAGAGATTGTCCAATTAATAACGATGTCATTTCTACCCAGGACCCAGGCATATGGTTTACCAGTCACAAAGAGAAATTAGCTGACTTTGTGAGACCAGTAGCACATATAAAAACATTTGTGTGAAGCATAATACAGGGTAAACAAATTTTTATTATATGGGGAGCTGATAAGATAGAATTTCTGAAGAAATCCTTTTGGAGTCAAACAGATGAATCACATACACATTATGTGAATGTGCATGACAAAAATGATAACAAGTCAAAACAGATACAGAACAATGGCCAATGCAGTGAAATTCTCATACATGAAATGTCAATAAGAATTAGAAATTAGGAAAGGATGTTCACATAACTTATTAATGGATAGTTGAAACAGGCTGCAAAGAAACTTACCTCTAAGCCATACACTGTGCAGCTCTCAAATTTGTATGGTATTCAAAACCTTTTGGTCTTCCTCCAAAAACAGTTGATGTTGCAAGATCAGGATTTTCTGGGTAAAAAAATATAAAAATATAAGAATGTATTTTTTCAAACAGCATATATTTTATATATCTTATAAACTCCTCTCTAAGGATCTGCCAGGTTAGGATATAATGTAACGTATTTATTGGGAGTTGTATTGGAACTTCTAAATTTGCACGTTTATTACATAAAATACTCAAACTGAGGAGCTACTTGAATAAAAAAAGTAGCGGCTCCAGGTTCAGAAAACAGAGATTAACGGCCGTGGGGACTCGTTGCGCTAACCACGTGACACCCCTCTATCCGCAAAAGTTGGCAC
>Ga0123355_10017837_pt1 | contig 11229 bp, 8 predicted proteins | sample TergutEmb28metaG_3_FD_89872 | JGI IMG/M metagenome (GOLD analysis project Ga0123355, IMG submission 89872) | Embiratermes neotenicus P1 segment gut microbial communities from Petit-Saut dam, French Guiana - Emb289 P1 | ecosystem: Host-associated > Arthropoda: Insects > Digestive system > Gut ...
CCGGCCGTCCCTTCGGTCTCGTCAACGGGTGTCTCGGCGAGGAGGATGTTGGCACCGGGGGCCATGGCGTGGGCCCACTCCACGTCGAGGGTCGTCTCGCCGGCCCAGCCGACCTGGTCGACGTTGGTGGGGTCGAACGGCGGCACCGGCCCGGCGGGCTGGATGATCTGGAACGACGGCGGGTCGGGCAGACCGAAGTTCTGGTCAAACGTCGTCAGATCCGACTGGATCGTCGGCGAGCCGAACGGGTCGACGATGACGATCGTCTGGCCCTTGCCGTTGATCCCCTGCGAGAAGAGCGGCCCCTCGTCGTAGGCGGTCTGGAGCTGCGCCGGGTCGTAGCAGGGAATTCCGATCTGTGCCTCGCACTCCGCCGTGGTGGGTGGCTGATTGGGCGACAGGAAATGGCTGTAGATGCCGGGTTGGATGTCGATCGTGGCGGCCAGGGCGGAGGGTGCGGCCGCGAAGAGCCCACCCGTCAGTACTGCTGCCGCGCCGACCATTGCTGAATAACGGGACCGATGCCGCAAAATGGGGCCTCCTCTGTCCGACGATCGGGTGTCCGACCGTCCACTTGTTTGCGGTCAACCCACGGGCCACTCGGGACCCACGGGGCTAGGCCGCCAGAATCGGGCGTACCGGGAGGCACCCTAGGCAATGCCACGAGGGGAACTCAAGGGCACGCCGTCGGTGGTCACCGGAGCGGTCACTGGGCTCCGGTACCGTGAAACGAGCCATGGAACCCCTCCAGACCGCCACGCCGTCCCGGTCGGCCCACCTCCTGACCGGCCTGAACCCGGTGCAGGCGGAAGCGGTCACCCACCCCGACGGACCGATGCTCATCGTCGCCGGAGCCGGGTCCGGCAAGACCCGGGTGCTCACCCACCGCATCGCCTGGCTGATCGAGGAGCAGGGCCTCTCGCCCTTCGAGATCCTGGCTATCACCTTCACCAACAAGGCGGCCGACGAGATGCGCCAGCGGATCGCCGAGCTGATCGGCCCCGTCGCCTACCGGATGTGGGTGTCGACGTTCCACTCCGCGTGCGTCCGGATCCTCCGGCGGGAGGCGGGGCGGCTCGGGTACCCGAGCTCGTTCACCATCTACGACCAGGCCGACGCGGTCCGCCTCACCGGCTACGTGATCCGCGACCTCGGGCTCGACCCGAAGAAGTTCGCTCCACGCTCCGTCCACGCCATGATCTCGACCGCCAAGAACGAGCTGGTCGACTTCGACACCGCCGCTCGAACGGCCAAAACCGTCATGGAGCGGCGGGTGGCGGAGGTCTACGCCGAATACCAGAAGCGGCTGGTGGCGGCCGGTGCGATGGACTTCGACGACCTGCTGCTCGTGACCGTCAACCTCCTGCAGGCCTTTCCCGACGTGCTGGCGTACTACCAGAACCGGTTCCGTCACGTGCTCGTCGACGAGTACCAGGACACCAACCGGGCCCAGAACGAGCTGGTGCTGCTCCTGGCGGGTGCCCACCACCAGGTGTCGGTCGTGGGCGACGGAGACCAGTCGATCTACGCCTTCCGGGGAGCGGACATCCGCAACATCATGGAGTTCGAAGAGGCGTTCCCCGACGCCAACGTGGTCGTGCTGGAGCAGAACTACCGCTCGACGCAGACGATCCTCGACGCGGCCAACGCCGTGATCGCCAACAACACCCGGCGCAAGCCCAAGGCCCTCTGGACCGACCAGGTCGGTGGCGAGCTGGTGGTCCGCTACCACGCCGAAGACGAGCACGACGAGGGGGCCTGGCTGGCGGAGGAGGTGCTCCGGCTGCACCGGGCGGCCTCCCGCCCCTACGGGTGGGGGGAGATCGCCGTCTTCTACCGGACGAACGCCCAGAGCCGGGCGATCGAGGAGGAGCTCGTCCGCCGCAACGTGGCGTACAAGGTCGTCGGGGGCACCAAGTTCTATGACCGCCGGGAGATCAAGGACGTGCTCGCCTATCTGCGGGCGATCGCCAACCCCGCCGACGAGGTGTCCCTGAAGCGGATCCTCAACGTGCCGAAGCGGGGGGTGGGGGACACCAGCGTGGCGCGGGTCGACCGGCGGGCCCGGGAGCAGGGCGTGACGTTTTCGGACGCGCTCGCCGAGGCGGGGGCTGCCGGCGTCACGGGGCGGGCGCTCACCGGGATCGGCCAGCTCCTCGACCTGCTGGTCTCGCTGCGTGCAGAGTCGCGCTCGGAGTCGCGCTCGGAGGGGACGGGGCCGGCGGCCCTGATCGAGGCGGTGCTCGATCGCACCGGATACCTGGCCGAGTTGCAGGACGATCACACGGTCGAGTCGGCCGGCCGGATCGAGAACCTCGAGGAGCTGATTGGCGCCGCCCGCGAGGTCGACGACCTCGACGCCTTCTTGGAGGAAGTGAGCCTGGTGGCCGACACCGAGGAGGCGGACACCGACGACTCCAAGGTGACGTTGATGACGCTGCACACCGCCAAGGGCCTGGAGTTCCCGGTGGTGTTCCTGGTCGGGATGGAGGACGGGGTGTTTCCCCACCTCCGGTCGCTCGGCGAGCCCGAAGAGATGGAGGAGGAGCGGCGCCTGGCCTACGTCGGCATCACCCGGGCCCGGGAGCGGCTGTACGTCTCCCACGCCTGGTGCCGGTCCCTGTGGGGGCAGACGCAGTACAACCGGGCGAGCCGGTTCCTCGACGAGATCCCCGAACATCTGGTCCGGGCAGTCGAGGGAGGGCACCGCCCGGCGGGTGGGAGCGGGTTCGGAGGGTCCAGGGGTTTCGGCGGATCAGGGTTCGGGGGCGGCCGGGGCTGGGGCGGTTCCCGCTGGGGGGCTCAGGACGGCGGCGAGGGCCCCGGCGGCGGCTTCGCACCTGGACGCGAGGAGATCGTCGAGGCGGCGATGCGGCGGGGCCGCGCCGCGCCGGTCCACGGCACGGGCGCCGAGAACCTGGACCTGCGGACCGGCGAGACCGTCGTCCACGGGAAGTGGGGGGAGGGCGTGGTCACCGAGGTGAGCGGCGAGGGTGAGAAGGCGGAGGCGACCGTCCGGTTCCCCTCGGTCGGCGAGAAGCGCCTCCTGCTCAGCCTCGCCCCGTTGAAGCGGGCGTGAGCGGCCGGCGGTAGGCGGACGAGCCGGCGGGTGACGGGTGGCGGGTGGGGGATGAGCTGGCGGGGTGGCGGGTGGCTCGGGGGTTGGGGCTGGGGGGCTCGGGGCGGGCGGGGCGTCAGTTGCAGCTGGCGGGGGGCTGCTGTCCGGGTGGGGTGCCGGGCAGCGTGTACTGGGTGACCGGAGGGGTGGCTGCCGGTGTCGACGTGCCGGCGGACGCCAGCGCCGTGACCCCGAGCACGGCGTCGGCCAGGACGGCGGGGTGGCTGCCGGTCGGTTGGTAGCCGGCGGGCTGGGTGGCGGCGGCTTGGGTGGCGGGGGCTTGGGTGGCGGGGGCGTTGGAGGAGGGCGAGCCGGGCGTGGTGGCCGGTCCGATGGCGGCCGCCGTGTTCGCCGAGGCGGCCAGGCCCTTCCAGTTCGACCCGGTGATCAGCTCGAGGTTGTAGGGGGTGGGCGTGAGGCTCCCCGTCTCCTCCAGCGTGGCGCCGCCGGCCACCTCGCCCTGGAGTTGCATCGCCGCCGCCTTGGAGTCGGGTGCGTAGCGGATGACGTTGCTGGTGAAGCCTGAGCCGGGCGTGGTGTTGATGGTGGCGTTGTAGCCGAGCGACTTCAGAGCGGTGACCGCATCGCCGGCCTGACCGGTGACCCCGCTGCCGTTGGCCACCTCGACGGCCACCGAGGAGGGCGCCACCGTGGCAGAGGTAGAGCCCGAGCTGGTGGACTGGCTCGTGCCCGATGCGGGCGTCGCGCCGAGGGAGTTGAACGCGCTGATCATCTGACCGGCCTGGGGCTGCTGGAGCCCGAGCACGTCGGCGCCGCCGATGACCTCCGGGAAGGTCGGCAGGGTCTCGGTCGGGATGGCGGCGGCGTCAACACTGCGCAACTGCTTGGCGAGACCGAGCATGAAGCCGGTCGAGAACCCCTGGTCGACGGTGAGGTTCCTGGTGACGCCGCCGATGATGCCATTGAGCGCGATCGGGTTCGTGTACTCGCTCTCGGCCTTCTTGATCATCTTCTTCACGAAGGCCTGCTGGCGCTGGATCCGTGCCAGATCGCTCTCCGCCTCGGAGATCCATTGACCGTTCTGGAAATATTCGTAGTGGCGGGAGCGCACGAATGCCAGCGCCTGGTCTCCGGTGAGGGTGACGCAGCCGGCGGCCGGGACATTGAGCAGCGAGTAGGCGTCCCTGGCCGGTGTGGGGAAATAGAACTTGACGCCGCCGACCGCGTCGGTGATATCCCGGAAGGTGTCGAAGTTGACCTCGGCGTAGTGGTCGATCGGGATCCCGAGGTCTGCGGTGATCGTCTGGATCAAGAGGTTCGGCCCGCTGTTGAAGGCGGCGTTGATCCGCTGGGTACCCATGCCCTGGATCGGAACCCACAGGTCGCGGGGGATGGAGAGAATCGACATCTGGTGGGAGGCGGGAACCACGCGGATCAGGATCATCGTGTCCGAGCGCTGACCCGAGGTTTGGGCCTGGGTCCCGAACTGGGCGTTCCCGGAGCCGGTCAGATCGCGGGTGTCGCTGCCCACGACGAGCAGCGTGAAGGGTTGGCTGGCGGGCGTCGAACCGCCGCCGCGCAGGCCCTCGATCGTCTGGATGTTGATCTGCCCGAACCGGAACTGGACGTAGCCGAGCACCGACGCCACCGCGATGATGCACAGTGCGACGAACAGGTTCGTCCCGAGCAGCAACCGGCGCGGCCACCGCCGCTGGCCGGAGAGTCGGAATCGGACCGCAGAGCGGCGCCGCCCGGGAGACGGAACGTTCGGCTGGGGGTAATGGTCGTCGTGGGCCATGGTCGCTGGTGGCCGGTGGGAGCGGTCGGGGCCGACGCTACCGAAGGTGTCGGCCGCGATGGCGACACCCGGACGGGAAGCCCTTCCCTCTTGTCAGAGGCCGGGGGCGCCGTGCCGTCGGTCACTCCACGAGGGAGCCGGGGGCGCCCCGAGAGATCGCTTGCCTAGTATCGAGAACATGCAGCGTCGGTACCGCGTCGTCGTGGCCAAACCCGGCCTCGACGGTCACGACCGAGGCGCCAAGGTGATCGCCAGGGCCCTGCGCGAAGCGGGCTTCGAGGTGATCTATACCGGACTCCACCAGACACCCGAGCAGATCGTGGCCGCCGTCGTCCAGGAGGATGCTGACGCACTCGGCCTATCTCTCCTGTCCGGAGCGCACATGACCTTGTTTCCCCGGGTGCTCTCCCAACTGGCTGACGCCGGGGCCGATGACGTCCTGGTGTTCGGCGGTGGCATCATCCCCGACCGCGACATCCCCGAGCTGAAGGCAAAAGGGGTTGCGGCCATCTTCACCCCCGGGACTCCGCTTCCCGAGATCACCGGCTGGCTGGCGGCCACCCTCGATGAGCGGGAGGCTGCCGCCACGGGCTAGCCGACCCGCTTTCCTGACCCCAACCCCCCAAGAGGAGCAAGCGTGGATCTGTTCGAGTACCAGGGCAAGCAGTACTTTGCCCGCTACGGCATCCCGGTATCGCCCGGAGGCACTGCCGACACCGTGGACGAGGCGGTGGCCCAGGCGGACCGTGCCGGGTATCCGGTGGTCATCAAGGCGCAGGTACAGGTGGGCGGTCGCGGAAAGGCCGGCGGGGTCAAGCTCGCGACCAATGCCGACGAGGCCCGACTCCACGCTTCGAACATCCTCGGCCTCGACATCAAGGGCCATGTGGTCCGCCGGCTGTGGATCGAGCGGGCCTCCGACATTGCCAAGGAGTACTACGCCTCCTTCACGCTCGACCGTGGCGCCAAGGCGTACCTGGCGATGGTGTCCGCCCGAGGCGGAGTCGAGATCGAGACGGTGGCCGAGGAGGATCCCGACGCCATCGCCCGACTCCACATCGACCCCGCGGTGGGCCTCACCGAGGCCGACGCACGCCGGCTTGTCACCGAAGCCGGCATTGACCGGGAGGCGGTCGACGGGGCCATTGGAATCCTGCTCAACCTCTACCGCTGCTATGTCGAGGGGGACGCCGACCTGGTCGAGATCAATCCGCTCATCCTCACCCCCGACGGGCGGGTGCACGCCCTCGATGCCAAGGTGACGCTGGACGACAACGCCGCCTTCCGGCACCCGGAGTGGGACGACTTCCGGGACATCGACGAGTTCGATGAGCGTGAGCGACTGGCGCGGTCCAAGGGGCTTCAGTACGTGGGCCTTGACGGGTACGTGGGGATCATCGCCAACGGTGCCGGTCTTGCGATGAGCACCTGTGACGTTGTCAACCAGGTCGGGGGGAGCCCGGCGAATTTCCTCGATATCGGTGGCGGTGCAAACGCCGAGGTCATGGCCAATGCCCTGGAGGTGATCTCCTCGGATCACAAGGTTCGGGCCATTTTCATCAACATTTTCGGCGGTATCACGCGCGGGGAAGAGGTGGCGAACGGAATCGTCACCGCCCTCGGACGGGTGGACATCAAGATTCCGATGGTCATCCGGCTCGATGGCACGAATGCAGAGGAGGGCCGGGAGATCCTGGCCCGGGTCGAATCCGACACGGTCATCTCCGCCCCTACCATGCTCGACGCCGCCCGCAAGGCGGTTGCCCTCGCCGATCCCGCCACCCCGCAGGGGAGTTTCTGATATGAGCATCTTCGTCGACGAGAACACCAAGGTCATCGTGCAGGGCCTCACGGGGTCCCAGGGGCGTTTTCACGGTTTGCGGAACAAGGCCTATGGGACCAAAGTCGTTGCCGGCGTCACTCCCGGCCGGGGAGGGCAGGACGTCGAGGGCATCCCGGTCTTCGACTCCGTCGCCGAGGCCGTTGCCGCCACGGGAGCCGACGCCAGCTTCGTCTCCGTCCCACCCCGCGCTGCCGGCGCCGCGATCCTCGAAGCGGCCGAGGCAGGCATCGCCCTCGTGGTGTGCATCACGGAGGGCATTCCGGCCCACGACGAGGCGAGGGTGTACGCCACGCTGGTCCGCAACAACCCACACACGCGACTCCTCGGTCCAAACTGCCCCGGGATCATCAGCCCGGGCAAGACCAACATCGGGATCACCGCCGGCGAGATCGCCCTTCCAGGCGGACCGGTCGGCATCGTCAGCCGGTCGGGCACGCTCACGTACCAGGCGCTCTACGAGCTCAAGCAACTCGGCGTCGGCGTGACCACCTGCGTGGGCATCGGCGGCGATCCGGTTCCCGGCACGAACTTCGTTGACTGCCTGGCCGCCTTCGAGGCCGATCCGGACACGGGCGCCATCGCCATGTTCGGTGAGATCGGCGGGTCCGAGGAGGAGAAGGCCGCGGCGTTCATCAAGGAATCCGTCAGCAAGCCTGTCGTTGCCTACATCGCAGGTGTCACGGCACCGCCCGGCAAGAAGATGGGTCACGCCGGGGCCATCATCTCGGGCTCGCAGGGCACGGCACAGGCGAAGATGGCGGCACTGTCAGACGCCGGGGTGCACGTCGTCAACAACCCCACCGAGGCGGGCCTGAAGATGGCCGAGATCGTCAAGTCCCTGTAGCCGCCCTCGGCGTCGAGCGGTAGGGGTCGCGCTAGCGTCAGGGACACGTGAACTCGGCCCGGAAAGCACCCGCCCTCCCGCGCCTGGGGGTCCTCGCCTCCGGGAGCGGCACGATCCTGACGGCCATCTTGGAGGCAGGCCTGCCGGTGAGCTTCATGGCCGCGGATCGTCCCTGCCGGGCGGTGGAGTTGGCCGAGGCTGCCGGCGTGCCATCGGTCGTCGTCGAGCGCGAGAGCTACCGCGCCGACTTCGATCGGGCCGCCTACACGACCCGACTGCTGGCGGCGCTTCAGCCCCACCACCTCGACGTGGTCGCCATGGCCGGGTTCGGGACCGTGCTCGACGGGTCGTTTTTCCGCAGCTACCCGAACCGGGTGCTGAACACGCACCCGGCGCTCCTGCCGGCGTTCCGCGGCTGGCACGCCGTGGCCGACGCCCTGGCGGCCGGCGTGAAGGTCACCGGGTGCACGGTCCACCTCGCCACCGAGGAGGTCGACGACGGGCCGATCCTCGCCCAGGAGGCCGTGCCCGTCCTTCCCGGCGACACGGTCGGCACGCTCCACGAGCGGATCAAGACGGTGGAGCGCCGCCTGTACCCCTCGACGATCGGCGAGTTCCTCGACCGGCTTTCGGACGGCGGCTCGCCGGCAGGGGTGGCGGGGGGTGGGGTGGGTTTGTCGGCGGAGCTGGGTTGGTCGGCGGAGCTGGGTTGGTCGGCGGAGGTGGGTTGGTCGGGTGGGTTGTTCGGCGGAATGGGCGAAGGGGTGAGCCGGTGAGAGTGCTGTTGTCGGTGTCGGACAAGGAAGGCTTGCAGGAGTTGGCCGGGGGGCTCGTCGAGCTGGGCCACGAGCTGATCGCCAGCGGCGGCACCGCCGCGGCGCTGGCGAGTGCCGGGATAGCGCACCGCAGCGTCGAGTCGGTCACCGGCGCTCCCGAGATGCTCGGCGGGCGCGTGAAGACCCTGCATCCCGCCATCCACGGCGGGATCCTCGCCGACCGGTCCTCGGCCGAGCATCTGGCGGACCTGTCCTCGCAGGGCATCGCCGAGATCGGCCTGGTGGTCTGCAACCTCTATCCGTTCCGGTCCAATCCGTCGATCGAACTGATCGATGTCGGCGGCCCGACCATGGTGCGAGGAGCCGCGAAAAACTGGGCGCATGTCGGGGTCGTGGTCGACCCGGCTGAGTACCCCGTGGTGCTGGAGGAACTGCGCTCGAAGGGCGCATTGAGCGACGGGCTGCGCCACCGGTTGGCGCGCGCCGCCTTCGCGCACACCGCGGCCTACGACGCTGCGATCGCCACCTGGTTCGACTCGCCCGAGAGTTTCGGCGCGTCGGAGAGTCCCGACGCTTCAGAGAGCTTCTCGTCGGGGCGTGAGGGTGCCGGCGGGAGCGAGGAGGACGCTGCGCCGGCCCCGGGCGGGCGTCCGCTTCCTGAGACCATCCATCTCGCACTCGAACGGGTGGAGTCCCTGCGCTACGGGGAGAATCCCCACCAGCGCGGGGCCCGATACCGAGAGGTCGGCCAACCCGCCTGGATGGATGGGATCGTCCAGCACTCCGGGATGGCGCTGTCCTATTTGAACCTTTACGACGCGGACGCCGCCTGGAGCCTGGTGCACCAGCTACGCCCGCTGGGCGAGGCGGCGGCGGTGGTGGTCAAGCACGCCAACCCCTGTGGCGCGGCCGTTGCCGGCGACCTCGCCGATGCCTATGACCGGGCGTTCGAGTGCGATCCGTTGTCGGCGTTCGGCGGCATCGTGGCGTTCTCCGACCCGGTCACCGAGGGGGTGGCCGCCCACCTGCTCGAGAACCCGAGGGCCGACGTGATCATCGCCCCGTCCTACGATCCAGCCGCGCTGGAGCTGCTGGCGGGCAAGCGGAAGAACACGCGGGTGCTGTCGGCCCCGGCCCCGACCGCGGACCGGTGGAACCTCCGTCAGGTCGGCGGATCCTGGCTCGTGCAGGACCCCCACGTCCTCGCGACAGGCCGCGCCGACTGGAGGGTGGTGACCGAAGCGCGGCCGGACGAGCGCAACTGGCTGGACATGGAGCTCGCCTGGCGGGTGTGTGCCGCCGTCCGCTCCAATGCCATCGTGCTCGCTGCTGCGGGAATGGCGGTGGGGATCGGGGGCGGTCAGCCGAACCGGGTTACGCCGGGTGAGCTTGCGGTCGAGCGGGCGGCGGGGAGGGCTGCCGGCGGGGCGGCGGCGAGCGATGCGTTCTTTCCGTTCCGAGACGGGCTCGACGCGGTCGCTGCGGCGGGGGTGGCGGCAGTCGTCCAGCCCGGAGGGTCCGTCAACGACCAGCAAGTCATCGATGCGGCCAACGAGCACGGTCTCGCCATGGTGTTCACCGGGGAGCGGCAGTTCCAGCACTGAGCCCGGCCATCGCCGCTGCCCTCCGCATCTCCAGGGCGGCCCGGACGCGTGCCAGCAACTCCGCGCGTTCCTGCCGGGAAGTGACCGGAAGCACCAACCACCCGGCCAGCTGGAGCTCGCTGATCCGGCGGGCGTCGGCGTCGAAGCGATGGCGTTGGCCATGCCATGCGAAGCCCAGGTATTCGAGGGCGATCTTCTCGGCCACGAACGCCATGTCGAGGATGTAGATGTGGCCATTCACCTCAACCCGGAACTGGCGGATCGGTGTGCCAAGTCCGGCGTTCACGATCCACCGCCAAGCCCGATCCGCCCATTCGCTGTCGCCCACGCCCGGGTGCTCTTGCCGAAAGTCGAGCATCTCCCGGAACCCCGCACTGCCCTTGCGGCCGCTTGCAGCTCTCAGCTCGGCCAGTTCGGCGGGGGTGGTCAGACGATCCCGGTGGGCCTGATCGATCGCTCGTTCCAAGGCCTCGTCGGGCACCAGGCCGGCGAGGTCGATGAGGGTCCGGGCAGCGCTCGTCACCGGGATGTTGAACCGCTCGCTCATCTGGCGGTCGGGCAGCGGTGCCCGGTGCGTGAGGATCCCGGCACGCCTCCCACTTCGACCGGAAGCAACGGTGACCTCCGGATCCGGCGCCGCGATGCTCTCCAGGCCCCAGACCCTGGCGGCCGCACGGTGCGAAAGCGCGACGGGCGCGCCGTACGCCAGGGTGGCAGCCATCGCGCGCTGGCGCCAGGTCCGGGGGGAGCCCGTCAGGCGGTAGACGCCAGGGTGAACCGGGAGGAAGCGCTGGTTGTCGAGATGCAACTGCAGTTGGTGCTTCGTCATCATCCCGAGCGCCTGGGAGCGGCTGATCAGCCCCCACTGCCTCCGGGCCAGGGCGTCGGCCTCGTCCGGGATGCGCACGCCTCCTAGTGTACCTATCGATGATTATCATGTCTAATGATGTCTCCCGCATGAGCTGTGTCGCGACCGAGGCCCCCTGACGGCGTCGGGGCAGGCCGCTACCGCCCTCGCTCGCTTCGCTCCCTCGGTTGGTCTCAGGGGACGGCCGAACCGTGGTGGTCAGCGCCACCGCCCCGAGCTTGCTTTGAGCCCAACCGGGCGGAGTGCAGCGACGCCGGACGGGAGCCGACGCCGAAGGCGACTGGAGCCGACGCCGAAGGCGACGGAAGCCCCCGAGAGCCTTGACAAAGGACATGGGGACACCCCCAGTGACGCGCGATCTGGTCGCGCGGTTTTGCCGCGCGATCGGCAGGCCATAGGGGGCTCGATCGCGGGGCA
>Ga0123355_10017838_pt1 | contig 11229 bp, 7 predicted proteins | sample TergutEmb28metaG_3_FD_89872 | JGI IMG/M metagenome (GOLD analysis project Ga0123355, IMG submission 89872) | Embiratermes neotenicus P1 segment gut microbial communities from Petit-Saut dam, French Guiana - Emb289 P1 | ecosystem: Host-associated > Arthropoda: Insects > Digestive system > Gut ...
GTTGTTCCTTGCTAAAGTCATTTTAAAAACACTCATTAATTAATTCCCTTATATTAATAGGGTGCTGTGGCAGCATGTCGTGTTGTGTAAGGGTATGTTGTTGAGAATGCGCCTGTCAGGCGCATTCTCAACAACGTACCCTTACACAACACGACATGCTGCCACAGCACCCTATTAATATAAGGGAATTAATTAATGAGTGTTTTTAAAATGACTTTAGCAAGGAACAACGTAGCTCGCTGAGGATGATCTAAGGAGCGAAACATGTTGGAGCGATTTTAAATGTTTTAATGCGAAATTTTATGTAAATGCATTAGTTGGTGTGATAATTAAAATGTAGTTGACATGTTGTGTATAATTGACAATATAGTTGTGTTATGAGGGTCATGTCCATGCATAATTGTTTCCCGTGGAGACATTTGAAATGGGGTGTCTTGTAACCCTTCCCTTGCAAAACCGAGACAGATGGCCGAATAAATTTTTACAACTCATGAGTGGTTTAATTATGGATACATTATTACTGTTGCGCTCGTCTGCACAATAGTAACATCAACAAATGGACTGTATATACAGCCTCACATACATACTGATTACACGGCAGATTGTAACACCGAAACGATTATATTCTATTTTATTGTAAAAATAATATTTTAACATTTTAATAATTTTATATAACTGTGATTCAACAACTGCATCTGAGAACTTTTATAAGTTTGAGGTGAAATAACTTAATTTTATAAACCGTATTATCAACAGCTGCAATTTGAAGAACGTGCGTAACTTAGCAAGGCATTGGCTGTAAACTGTCTGATGATTACACGAAAGTGTCGAAACATGTAGGAGTGTAATCTTCATGTTTGCACCGTACATCAATGATAATTAAACACATTATTATCCAACTAATGCACAATATATAATATGTAGATACAATTAAAATTATAAAATATGTAAAAGTGCTCCAACATGTTTCGGATCACAGAGGATCCATCATCAGGGAGCCTTGTACAGTGTTTGGCTAAAAATTACAACAATGGTTCTATCGTGTCCGTTGACATGGACAAAGTCAGTGTTATGGCAGCATATTCCGACCCGTTGTGCGTGCGTGTGTGTGTGTGTGTAGTTCACTGTATACGAAGGCACTCCTATACAGTGAAGTGTTTAATGTAGGAGTGTAGATTACACAAAGAGACTGTTGTGATATATACACTTGTATTAAATGATTGTGCATTAGTTGGTTATAATAAAAAATAAAGAAAATTGCTACGGAAGTTGATCATAATTACCTGAAAGTTTACTTCAACGTAAAATACAATTGTAATTACTTTTCATCAAGTAAGGCGTATAGAGGCATGGAAGCTAAGTTCCAGCAATTCTAGGACACCGAACTTGCTTCACGGAATCCTAGCCTTCCTGTCGAAGTAACGACATCAGTTGGATAGGAAGTTGGGAGAGATCCAAGGTCGTATCAGAGAGTGGACACAGTCTTCAGGGCCACTATGGAGAATCGAACACTTCAGTGGGTCAGATATCAACAGCGACATTAACATAATACATCGACTGTCCTACTACGGTTGTGAGTTGAAAAATAAACTGGATATCATACTGCGTCTCATCTCACATCTGCAGAAACAGCCTTGTTGATAAATGCCGTACAATTTATGGTATGAGTGTACAGTCTGTCCTCACTACTTAGTAATGACAGGTCAATAAAATACGTCGTTAGGAATATCGTCTTACGCTGCCCCTCCCTCCGACGTAACCGTAAGGAATAACAAACTGTTGTGCTTACAGTACGTCCTACTTAATTTTTCCTCTTCCAGATTGTCGTTAATGTTACCGATTACTGAAGAATAAAAAACCAATCAAATGCTACTTATTATTTTATTGTAATTCTTATAGGCTCAACATGTTTCGGGCACTATTATGCCCATCATCAGGAGCTCGCGACTATGATGTTGATTACCACATTGGTCGTTTCGTTCTTGGTTTGCTGTAGGTTGGAGGTTAAGTGCGGGTATGCTGGAGTAGTGTCCGGGCTGCAACCCGGACACTACTCCAGCCTACCCGTACTTAACCTCCAATCTACAGCAAGACAAGAACGAAACGACCAATGTGGTAATCAACATCATAGTCGCGAGCTCCTGATGATGGGCATAGTAGTGCCCGAAACATGTTGAGCCTATAAGAAGTACAATAAAATAATAAGTAGCATCTAGTTGGTTTTTTATTCTTCAGTTATCACAATGATGCAGGTCCAATAAACATCAGTTACGGATTACGTTCCAAATACGGACAGATTTATACGGCGTATGGCAAAATCAGGTTCTTCTGCTAAGCTGTAACACGTCTTTCAAACTTAAGTCTAATAATTGACGTTTTGTGGTCAGTAAACAAGCAGCATTCTTACAAACCGCCTCATCAGTCGTCCTCAAAGTTTCGTACCGCATGCTATACAACTATCGTGTAATCTGCCCCAAATCCTCAGCAACTCAAAAACTGCAGTCTCTACCACATCATGCGAATTGCGTGGGAGGCCATCGTTTGATATTGCATACCGCTGAGGCAGGTTGGCGTAGTTCGGGACTCAGACGTGCACCGCTAGGTATCGGTAGCTTTCATGTACCTGATAATGGTTTGCGTAAACAAAATGAATACATTACCGAAATACTGTCATATGTTGGCTTGCTGTAGCAGGTTAGGGGTAACGAAGAAACCCTTATACTGTTAGGCAACTCAGAGAAAGACGGAACTTGATATATCTACGTCCAAATACTAGAAAAAGACCTTAAGGAAATGTAAGTCTGCACCTAGGAAGTTTACTGGACGGATCCGTTTCAGTGTGGGGTATAATGACCTGATGCACTGGCGATTGGGTTCAATGTGACGCGTCAGCAAGTTATTCTGTAGAATGGAGAAAGACACATTTCAGCACTGAAGGATCGCTTTTTTACAAGTGCTTTTGATTTGAAAATTCACAGCAGGGAAAGAAAATTTTGGACAGACCTTAACGAGCTTATGTTGCCGCGATAGTTCAATCAGTATGGCGAGCTAAGGAGCAACTGAGCATTTTGTGTTTTTTATGTTTTGTTGACCGCTCATCTTATTACAGTCCTTGTAAATAACAAACTTGACGCTCAATTCTTTTTCTTCTATTTGTTTATTCAAATTCTCTACATGTTTCGGTGGGCCCGGTAGCTCAGTCGGTATAGCGACTGACTAAGGGCTGGACGGTCCGGGATCGAATCCCGGTGGGGACGAGATTTTCCGCCCGTCTAGACCGGCCCTGGGGCTCACCTAGCCTCCTGTAAAATGGGTACCGGGTCTTTCCCGAGGGTAGAGGCGGCCGGGGCGTGGGGCTGACCTCCCACCCCATCTAGTGCCAAGGTCCTAGAAAGAGTAGAGCTATACCTCTACTTACCCTAAGGGCGTTCGTGGCATGTAAAAAGGGTGAAACCTACCTACCTCTACATGGTTCAAGCAACCAAGTGCTCATCATCAGGAGAGTTAATTGTATCAATACGACTTCTGGTATATGTCATTCTGAAAACTTTTTGTAATTGTGGACCATTCAGCTGTTTTCAGAGTGACATACATCAGAGGTCGTATTGATACATTTGGATCTCCTGATGATGAGCACTTGGCTGCTCGAAACATGTAGAGAATTGGAATAAACAAATATAAGGAAAAGAATTGTACGTCAAGTTGGTTATTTACAAGGACTCGAACAACTGAGCATTAATACTTGGTACGTATTTAGGGGTCCATTTTGTGCACGATTTGCACTACACGCTCCAACTATATTCATTTCTTAAGTTGTCCATTCCGTACATTCAAATAATATTTAATAGATCATTTGTAGCCATGTTTTTCCGGGGCCCCACATTAAGTGGCGAGAGTGTATATCCCACCTCAGAATTTCGCACTGAAGCTTGTAGGTATGAACAGTAAGAGATTACAAGCAATAAAGTTGGGGGTGGCCACTAGTGGAATAAAGTTTCATCTCAGTTTCCAGAAAGACCGTGTACTGATGACAAGTTACGTATTAGTTACAGATGGACAGACATAAGACACGACAGCACAAGCCTTTCATTGCACTTACCTACTTACTCCACGCAGCAGAGTCCTTCTTAAGAAGCTAACCGGTTCTCAGCTACTACTCAAGAAATTCCTCGTATTTTACGGAACCCGAAGGTCATTACCGCCTTTGCAACAGCCCGCCACCTCACCCTATCCTGAGCCAGACCAATCCAGTCCATGCCTCCCCCATTCCATTTCCTGAAGATCCATCTTAATATTATCCTCCCACCTATGCCTGGGTCTTCCAAGTGGTCTCTTTCCCTCAGCTTTCCCCACCAAAAACCTGTATGCACCTCTCCTCTCCCCACAGTGCTACATGTCCCGGCCGTATCATTCTTCTCGATTTGCTCACCCAAATTGTATTTGGTGAGGACTGCATATCAAAAGGCTCCTCATTAAGTAGCTGTACCGTGGAACAAAGAGAACAGGGTGAAATGTTGTGTAGGTCAATAGACATGGGTCTATCTACCTGTACTATGGGCAAGACCACACGGCCGTAGGTAGGTATATGTAATTTGTATTGATTAATAGAAGAGGAGAGTCGGGGAAGGGGAAATCAATGGGCACCTTGTTCAGGAAAATCTGGAAAAGAATAGTGGGAAGTCGATAGATTGTCTGTTTGTACACGTACAGTGGCCTTCGTCTTTACCGGGTGCATGAGATTAGAATGGAGACAGCTAATTTGTATTCCGGCCCAAGACAAATAATGTTGCATACCAAGTGGTCGTTTTGTGATCGCATGCAAGGTATCTTCTACCGACCAGTGTAGCTACAAAGCGCAGCGTATTTCTGATACAGAATGTCAGTCTTCATACTCCAGTACAAAGCCCGCTGGTTTTCATGCGGTAGTTCCCACAAAATTTATATTTAATTTTGTTGTTCATTCAAACAGGTTGAGACAGTCGAAAGCACGTTACAACAGGCAATGGCAACCGGCCACTTGGGAAAGAATGACGCCGGCTATAAAATAAAGAGCAGGGTGTCAGCATGACTCAGCTATTTTGAAAAGAGGCCCAGGCGTCGATTCGCAGCAGTATTTTCTAGTCCACCTTTTCGGCATAGTGCGTCAACAACGGCGCCGCACGTTAAATGATGCCACTGTCATTTTATTTTACAGCATCGGATATGCTGAAGGCTACCGTAAGAGTGTATTATATCACACATCGTCTGGATTTGCAAAACATAGCGTTTAAAATACATGCAAATTGATCGTCTGGAAACCCGAAGAGAATACACCACCTCAGACAGGTGAGTCAAATATTCAAACAAATCTTACGACTGATGAAATAATTTGAAATGCCAACTTGATGTAACAAGGTAATTTTATTGATGTATTCTTAGCTCGACACGTTTCGGGTACATACGCCCATCATCAGGAGCATTAGATTTTGAGTTGCAGCGTATGGTTTTCTGCACCGAGTTTTTGGATGGGTGGTGGTCTTGACAGCCGCTGCCTAGGTCTTGTGTGCGGTGCGGATGGTGCCGTGCGACGGCACCATCCGCACAGTACACACGACCTACGCAGCGGTTTTTAAGACCACCACACATCCAAAAACTCGGTGCAGAAAACCATATGCTGCAACTCAAAATCTAATGCTCCTGATGATGGGCGTGTGTACCCGAAAAATGTCGAGCTAAGAATACATCAATAAAATTACCTTGTTACATCAAGCTGGCATTTCAAATTATTTCATAAGGAAGATGCACAGTCAAACAACCCTCAAAAATCTCACGACTGTAAGTGTGTGTGTGTGTGTGGACTGAACTGGCCAGTCTCACGACAAGGTCCAGAGGCAATTTCTCTTGTGGACAGGATAAAGAAACTTGTGGGTCCACACAAGCGGAGAATTTGACTGAGAGACTACCAGCTGCGGAAGGCGGCCCGTTTTTCATCAAGTTACTTAATAATAAGGCCCGTACAGTTCTGTACCAAAAATAATTTAGCAGTAGATATGTGGACACGCTCAGTGGCAGATCAAAGCCATCGAGTTTCATTTCATTGATTTCTGAGGGGATATCCTACGCAAATTATGAAGAGATAAAGCTGTCTCTAAGCTTGCTGAATCTCGACAGCAGAAAGCTTCATAATTTGGCTGCTTTCCTTCACAGAAAGGGGTCCCCTACCCTTTGGATACACGAGTGGATGTGTCGCAGATGCGATAGTGGAGAGTAACCAGGGTTTACTAGTTGCGTCCCGCGGTCGTTTTTCAGGTAGATCTCCTTGTCATTCAGGGCTTCCCCACGTTCCGTTTCAAAAAAAGTTTTGCTGACAAAATGGAACGATGGTGTTGTACTAACAAAAAATATAAATTCTTCATAAAGTGCAATGAAATTCCACAAATTTCCGGGGGGAATGTGATACACAACCATGATGCCGACAGTGAAGCCTGCTTAAACCGACAGATATTAAATAATTCTGTCAAAAGAAAGCAATGGAGGACTTGTGTGAAAGGCCGCGCAAACTGATACACAGAGAACTACGAAGCCAGTACTTGGATACTGTCACTAATAAAGATATAAGGAACATTAGCAGGAACATGTATAAAGCACGCTCCTCCCAGCTACTTCCTCTCCCTGCAGATATTGAAGAAACACACGAAGCATTAAGTGCTGTACAAGTGTGAACAAGTTCGACAGAACTTAACTTGTCAACGACTCAGAAAAAACGATTATAATGTTTTCTAGTAAAACCAAACTACAGTTTTTTTTAACTCCATTGATGAGTTTTACGTTGACGGGACATTCAAATTTTTCCACCAACTGTTTACAATTCGTGGACTCACTATGTGCAACTTGCACTTTTCTCACCGGCCAATAAACATCAAACTTCCTATGAGGATGTATTCAGACATAAGGTATCAGAGGCTGCAAAACTTGGTGTGAATGTTTTTCCATCAATTGTTTATGCTGATTTCAAAACCACCATTCATAACGCAGTGACAACAGTGTGGCCAGACTGTGAAGTTAAAGAATTTCGTTTCCATTTAGGACAGAGCTGGTGGCGGAAAATACAATCTTTGGGACTCAGCAGGCAGTATGAAAAGAAAGACTGAGGGAAATCAGTTCCTGAAGAAAACATTCGGACTGTCGCTTTTACCACTGGGGGAAGTCTGCGACTGCTTTGTGTTGGAATTTTTATCCCATCTTTCGAACGACAAGCGAGTGGAACAGTTTTGCGACTACCCGCTAGAAAATTATATTGATATAGACTCCACTTTTCTTCCGCCTGTTTGGTCCGAATGTACTTCATCATCACCGTCATTGAGGACCATAATCGCTTGTGTTATTCCATGCCCACTTGAATGCACTATTTGGCAGTGCGCATCCTAATATTTTTGTTCTTGTATCTGCACTGCAAGAAATACAGAATGAGACCTACATCAAAATCAGAAGTGTCACTACACGAAGATTTAAAAAATCAGCTACATTAAAAAAAGAGGACTTAAAATCCTCAAAAATTGGACAGTATAGGGCTAACCTGATTTCAAGAACCGAATTTGTTTCATCAGTGTTGTATAAATTTATACCAAACACACACTTGTATTTCCTTATTCCTCGCATTTACGATGCCACTTGCCACTTATGTAACTGTGCATGTTACTGCACAAAAGATAACAGATAGTACACATGTCAAATCACATTGAGCTAAGAGATTTGAGATCGGAAGGTATACATTTTAAAAATAAATATAAATTCATGGTACTAAAAAGTACCATGATGCCACAAATAAAGGAAACATTTGTTGGATCCCAACGTAAATACAAAATTTACATTACAATATACATTCGGGTTCTGTTCTGATGTCTCATTTATAGGCACAACATTTTCAAGAAACTGGAAACATTTATTACGCCTACTTTATTAATTTCAGATTTAAAGTCTGTGTTCTTGCTGCTCACATTATTAGTATCTGCTCATCCTCATATTTCGAAGATCTTTTTTGGTATCATGAGTTAAACAACTGTTCACACAAAAATGTGCTACTAATTATAAAACACATTTGGAGAAACAATTGAATAACTTCTGGACATGAACAACCATATGTTAATGAAATATCAGACAGGCGTTTCTGCAGAATGGATAAGAATTATGTGAGCACAGTTCGGGGGTCAAGTGCTTCGTACTCTGAGACTTACTTCATTAAAACTCTTTCCGGAGAAAGCGCTTTCATCGGATCGTAATACTAACTTGAAATGGACGATTTTAGGAACATAATGTGCGTATCACCTTCCCCGAAAAGACTTTTTTTTTTTAAATAGGTCTTAAACATTAGACAGTAACATGATATAACAACTGTATTGTCGATATCATTCAACAATTCTGTATATGTCCATGTAATTGTGTATAAAGTAACGCACTTTAAAACTGTGTAAGAACCCTCCAATTGTTGGACATTTGTATACCCGAACCTTTCGATGCAACTGATACAATTCCTTACTAACCGCGGGACACAGCTCGTCATGTTTGAGGTTAAAAACTCCGGACGCAACTGATACACGTGAAGCGGACACCTTGGGACGCAACTGATACAATTTCTTGACCGGGGGACGCAACTCGTACTTCCCCCGAGAGTAACCCCCATGTCTCTGTCTGGGATCGAACCCTTGTCGTTTAACTCCTAGCCTTGCCATTATATTAACTGTACTATCCAAGCTACACCTAAAGATATTAGGATATTAAATAAGGTGGAACTTCATATGCGTCTTCAATCGTATAATCGAAAAAAAAATCTAGAATAAGACAAACTATTTCCAGTAACATAATTTTCAGTTCGACACTTTAGAGCTTTGACGATTGTTTATGGAACATTCTTCTTATGTTGGACTCCGTCAATCGTCTAATTTATAAAATCAGACGACGGACAACATCCAAAAAAAGAGGAATGTTTGAATCATGATTTTTCGTATATCTCTTTTTGTTTTCGATTCTGAGTACATTAGGCTACCAAACGTGACAAGAGTACGCAAACACTGAAGTGTCACTTATCAATTTTTGCAAATAGTTCATTCTTAACTTTCCTGTTGACTTTGTCTATTTTTATATTGCGACGCGGAAGTAACTGCACAACATTAGTGATGCAGGCATGCTGCCAGGGTGGAGGAAAGCACTAAAGCATACAGAATTTTGGTAACGAAACTCTCGGGAAATCAGTCCAGGATGACACTGAGGTGGATGTTGCAGAGACAGGGGGTGACAAAGGATATCGTATGAACGTGGTTGAAGGTCAGTCATGTAGATAAGACCGTCGCAGACTCTGCGGCGGGAAGGGGGGGGGGGATCCAAAACGTACAGAATATTAAATTTATTTTGAGTTCTTATAGATCAGATCCCGTTCTTCTAACAGAAGGCAGTATTTTGGTTCCTTGTTATGAGATCTGGGCGTAATTTCCCTAATAATTATAGGAGGCCCCAATTGCCGAGTCGTGGGGCCCCCTGTCCTTTACCCAAATTGCTGTGCCCGTTGACAGGTTGCAGTACCTTCGGTGTTAAACTTTGTGTATTACTGTCACAGTTTTGGTTGGATGTCATTAACAGATAACCTTCATTCGGATCCTCTTTGCGTCTGTCATATCCAAATGCATATGTTTAACTTATTTTCGTCTGTTTGTACACAGATAATAATGTTGGTATTAATTCGTAATTCCTTTTGCTGAAAGCGCCTGTCACGTCTACATTATACACTTTTATAATACTCTATCTGTTGTTGCTATTTTCAGACTTTGGCTAGTGTGTATATTCATTCATTCCTTAGTATGCAGCCTTGAAGGCCGGGCTTGGCAGGAACCGGAGCCCAGTCATGTGACCGGTATGGCTCTGGCACACTGCATCCTGGGCAAGTTCTTGGGGGTAGTCTGCCATTGCTTTCCCCCAGTGTATATATATATATATACATATATGAGCCCGGTAGCTCAGTCGGTATAGCAACTGGCTACGGGCTGGACGGTCCGGGATCGAATCCCAGTGGGGACAAGATTTTCCGCCCGTCCAGACCGGCCCTGGGGCCCACCCGGCCTCCTGTAAAGTGGGTACCGGGTCTTTCCCGGGAGTAAAGTACGGCCGGGGCGTGCTGCTGATCACTCACCCCTTTCTACTGCCGCGGTCATGGAAGAGGAGAGCTATACCTCTACCCACCCTCTGGGCCACACCGGGCCTGTAACGAGATCACTTTACCTTTATATATATATATATATATATATATATATATATAAAGGGACTGAAAAACGCACTCATATTGCATACGACGAACGAGTTCTTCTGACTGCACAAAATAACAGTCGCAGACAATTAACAAGGGGTGGTCTTCCAGCTTGGGGTCCCTCACGAGAAAACTCGTCACCTGTAAGAAGACAGACTACACAGGTCCTCGTAACTACAAGGATTGTTTAAAACCACCTAAGCTACGTAAAGATTTTCGTAATTTTTAATCTCACTCTTCGTCAAATAATATGGGGATGACTTCGAGATGCTCCGGAAAACCTGAAAATAAGAACTCACCTGGAAGACCTAGACGTAGAAAAATAAAAATACATCTCGATCAGGGTCTGGGTGTGTGCAGTGCATTCATCTGGCTTACAATGTGGTCCAGTGGCTGACAGTTATGAACACACGGTAGTAAACTTTCCGGTTCCATAAAAGGCAGATAACTTCTTGTCTAGCTGAGCGGCCGGCTATTAGCGTGTTTAAGACGGGTTATAACCTGCGCAATTAATTATACACAAATACAGCAAGTACTGCACTATAAATCTGCTTCTACACTCCCAAAGGGCTGACAATATTAACGCTGTCTGCCTTTTGTCATGTAATTATAGCTACTAAAGTCACAGTATTTTCCAAACACTACAGCAAGCCGTCACTCAAGAATATAGGAGTATGCACTGGATCTCGGGGCTATTGGTGGGTTAACCGTCTTGCCACCGAAAGCAACCTTGTGCTCATTTATCTCCTGGCTGTCACTTAAGCTTTCAACTCCTAATAATTTTCCCATCTAGTCGTCTGCTATGATACATGTTCTCACTGCCAAGGTATTTGCTTCCTCTTCGTATCGACTAACCCACTCTCTCAAAGACAGGCAGTGGCACCCTATCCTCAGGTGAAGTTAAGAGGTGACAATAAAGGAAAAGTCGTCCCTGTACAAGCCATAAGACGTACAGA
>Ga0123355_10017839_pt1:0-5000 | contig 11229 bp, 9 predicted proteins | sample TergutEmb28metaG_3_FD_89872 | JGI IMG/M metagenome (GOLD analysis project Ga0123355, IMG submission 89872) | Embiratermes neotenicus P1 segment gut microbial communities from Petit-Saut dam, French Guiana - Emb289 P1 | ecosystem: Host-associated > Arthropoda: Insects > Digestive system >...
ACAGCCCCCCCCCATATCCAGACACGTCTGCAGAGGGAGCCTGCCGTTGTTGTGGTGTGACGGAGTGACAGTCTGCGCTGCACGGTAAATGGCGACACTGTAGCAGGTACTGGTGATAAGAGACAGATTGTGAGATCACTGCAGGGGTGTGTGCTGCAGCAGGCACGTCCCTGGATATACATACGTTCTGGTGACCCAACAAATACAGAAGTAAAATTCACGTGTCCCCGCCTACGAACACACTGTCAAGGAGAAGTGAGTACAACCAAATGCATCTAGTTTCAAAAGGTTTCAGACTTTCCTGACAGCCTGTGTCATTCGAGAATCTGCCTGAACGGACTGAAAAAGATACAACAATTCAGGATTCGAACCGTAGGCTATACAGTACATCCCGAACTTCTTACGGCTGTCTGCTGTTTAACTGACAAGCCGCACACACAGCAAACACTGCCCTTGCCGGTAATCTAACGACACTCACTGCTGACCAATCAGTACGCTGATCTCTTGTTGTGTCACCAAATGCGCTGCGAGATACCAGCTGCAGGGGCCCTTACTGTATTTATTGGAAGGCTGCTGTGCTGAGAGGCAGGGGAAGTCCCTGCTAATGACCGGCTTACCACAACACGTGTGTTAAATGGCAGCAAAACAAGCTCTCTAGGCAATGCCTGCGTTGTACGTAGAAGTTCAGCGGAAAAGCGTCTTCTTGTCGGCGCACACAGAAGGTACACAAGTGGGCACACCCTCCCTCAAGGCTGTCAACAAACTGCGTACAAGAAACCCAAACGCGGCACTTTTGTGTTGCCTGTTGGTTGGCATTACCTTCTGTTGACACAAGTACAGGTGGATGACTTCACAATGACGTCATCGTATCCACCAGTCCGCTCGCGTGTCGCTGAAATTTCTGGACTGCTGAATTTCTCATCAAATTCAGTTTCTGCGCGCGCGCGCGCGTGTGTGTGTGTGTGCGTGTGTCTGTACACTTCAACTGGAAGCCGCATTAGCGCAGTAACTGTCAATTTTCTACAGCCAGTAATAACAAGGAGGCAGGGCACTAGCGAACTGAATTCAGAACCCTCAATGAGTTATGAAAACAAAGAGGCCGTGGACAAACAAGCAACTTTCGTTCTGGTAATATTTTTGTAGAGTGTAAAATAACAGTATAACAGGCGTGCGAAAAATTTCTTCGCCTTCCGACGTGATGGCACTACTTCAGTAGTGGCGCACACCCCTACGATATCGGTGTGCCAGTGTCAGTTGCTGTAGCAACTGCAGCTAAGTGCGATGTCCGATTCATGACTTCAAACAAGGCGAAGAGCGGGCCGATGACACCATCAGGCACTCCACTATGCTCTTGTGGTGGCCGGCGCATAAAACCACCCCTCACAATCGGCACATCAACCAATACGCAGCAGAAACATTGCGCTGGTGCGGTTTCGTGTGTCCAGTCCATCAGAGAAGCAAATTCATCGTTTAAGTCTAACATTAACCTGAACTAAAAGATTAAACTCGTACCGCGCAGTAAACACATTGTCTCGGTTATAAAAACCAACCAGTTAATGCTGTATAGGGAAATAATCGCTGTTTGTTCTGAGATCCACACAAAACACATAAATACAACTGTGTGGGCAAAATGTAGAGTTTGTGAATGTTAAACTGGCGGTACATATAGTGACCACTGGGCTTTAAGAGATTGTTAGTAAACCACCCGTTAACAATTCAAACAATAACTTTGACGATTACCTACCGTGCTGTGTGCAATAAGGAACATTTGCAACGGCCTGAAGGCAGACAAGGCCTTGGCTCCGTCGCATTTACTCCAGTGCCGCCGGCGGTACTGGATCTGTGTAAGCCAAGTAATTAAACCCGTTTGTAAACGAGCGACGATCAAAATGAGTCAGACGGAATGACGCGAAGGGAAGTCCCTCTCTATCTGATGACAGGCCAAATGAACCAGGAAAATTAGTTACAAAAACTGGGGCATCATCTCCGCATGCAATAAATCGTGTACCAAATGTTAAGGTCAGACCATACGGAGCGCTGCAGTAGTCGGCTTACCGAGAATATGCTTCTGAACTGGGGAACCACCACTTACTGCTCTGTTAGGCGCTTTCGTAAAATTGCGACGAGCAACTGTTAGCAACTATTAGCTTCGCCATGTCTGCCCGTTCGTCTGTCTGGCCGCATGGAACAACTCCGCTTCCACTTGACAGATTTTCATGCAATTTGTATTTGATGATTTTTCGAAAATCTGTCAAGAAATTTCGGAACGTAATATCTGACACAAACAGTGGATACTTTACATGAACACCTCCGTACATTGACGACAATATCTGTCGAATTCTTCTCGGGATGATGAATGTTTCACACAAAAATTGTAGACAAAATCGAAACACATTTCATCTTTAGACTCTTTTTTTCCCCGAAAATCGTGCCGTTTGTGAGAATGTGGGAAAATATGGCACAGTCAGACAGGTCACAGGTGACAATATAACATGGCGCCGAAAGTAAATGATGTGCATGCTAGGTAACAAAGGTTAGAATACAAACACACTCAGAATATGTAATACTATTTATTTTTCACTGCAACAATGGTTGCACGAACGCGCCTCAGTGTTACGTTATGCGCCCATTGCCTGTCTTGTTTAGAACCAACACACCGGCACAAAGTGACAACTGCCAACACCAGAGCTAGGGCAACCACAGTGCTGCCAACTGCCGCAAATAAAACCGAATGCAAGTGAAAATGATCACCGTAAAGTAGATCACTATCTGGGCCTGGGGAATTCCGGGACATGCTGTATGCGTGCCGGGGAACAGAACTGTTCCGGCCACTGCACAGTCCTACATCGCTAGCAAGAGACGCGGTGACGGTGTGGCAGCAGCACGTATCTCGGACACGGACATCGGAATCAAGAACACTACAATCTCCAATTTCAATGTAAAACGCTTATTTGGATCCAGTATCTTACACAATTCGAGCAAATAAAAATAAACCCCCCAAAATCAAGAAAGCGTGAAAATTCAATTAAATACAAACCGTGTACAAACTCATAAAACACATTAAGTGACGGACGGACAGTTCCATTCCGTAAGGCACGACAGCAATTCACAACACGTAATTAAAGACGCAGCTGAACTGAGCTGCGAGTGATCTGCGCAACAGCAGCAGAGTGGAGAGAGCCGGTTTGCCAACCACGCGATCTCATCCCGATTCGTCGGAACCAGCAACGAAAGGTTGAAACAATGGCAATAAAATGGGTGACCACGAAAAATTGAAATGCCGAACATCGAGACTCATGAACATGGGTAGGATATTGTCATGCAAATGAAGGAGAAAATATTTGTTCCGATTAAGACATAAATCATAGCCTTGCAATATAAAAGTAATATTTGTTTGTTTGTAGAATTTATGAAATTTATACATTTCTATATCTGATGCTGCATACTTTCCGTGCCGCAGTCTAATACACATTTCACCACCAACTTGTTATAGACGGAGCATGTAGCAGATGTATATTGTAAATATCAAAACACTGTGCAACAAGTTCGTCAAATTTGCGCGTTACAACTTTTCGTTTCAAACGTGCAGTTCCAAAATCATGTGAAGAGACCATTAACAGCGGCTGGCAGTATTTAAGTGACATCTAATTATCTGCGTGGGTGTGAAACTTGGTCTCTTGCTCTGCAAGCAGAACACTATGCTGCAGTCAGAAATATCCGTTCATTTAGGAGCCGGCCGGTTACTCGTGCTTCGCCGTGACCGACGGCCGAAGACCTTCCTGCACAAGTGCTGCTGCAAATGCTGCCGATCAGCTACGCCGCTGATGGCAGTCAACACACTCGGCGAGTCGGGATAAAACAGCGATCCAAATCCGTGGCAAGCACCCGCTCATATAGGCGACAGAAGCGGCAGCTTAGGGCGTAAAGTTCATCGGGGCGCCAAATTCGGGTTAAAACGAACTACAGAAATAGCAATAGACGAAAAGTAGGCCCGTGTGTCCCCAAAACCGCAGCTCAGATCTGGTTTGATGAGGAAGATGGGAGGCGAATACGAGTACATGGTTCACCTAGGGCGCCAGTTTCTACCAGCTAGTCTATGGCACCAGTTTCTACCAGCTAGTCTAGGGCACCACCAGTTTTTACCGGCTAGTCTAGGGCGCCAGTTTCTACCAGCTAGTCCAGAGCCGTCAGTTGCTACCAGCTAGTCTGGGGCGCCAGTTTCTACCATCTATTCTAGGGCCGCCCATGTTTGCTGCAAGTACAGTAAATTAACACACAGTACGAAAAAAATTATAAAACGTCGGTAAGTATGGTTTTCAGATGAACGTCGCGCTCCAGATGGATTGCCTGCATTCTCTCTGCCTTATATACATCGCTGTCTGCTTTCGCAATAGGTTACACACAATTTAATTTAACACACATTATTCTATTTGACAAATATTGGTTGCTACTTCCTGCAGCAAACATTTCGTGTCATTCAAACACGCAGCGACTCCAGGTTTGTGTTCCGCTGACAACACGAACTGTCAATCGTCATGCAACATATCCTTTCCATCTACTGACCGTGGTTTCCGGAATACTGTATCTGCTGGCGACCGACCATGAGCAAGCTGGAGAGGAAAAGAATTGGACGTTTCAGAACTGCAAACTGTGCCGTATCAGTGCAACTTCACGGACAGATATGATCACGCAAGGAAATCCTTCCTGACAGTCACATTACATGTACGTACGTACCTTGCGATTCTAGACGTACAGCTTCCAAGGAGCGTAATCACGTCACGAGGGGGAAAGTCCGACTGACTGACTGGCAAACAGTGAAACTCTGACGTCAGTTGCAATACGGCGTGTTCTCATTTTGATTATCAGATAATTTTATAAGAACTGGGAAAGAATTCCGAGCACCGTTTTGCAGATACGGAAAACTGTTACGTTCTCACACAAGTTCCACGTCTACATTTCACGCCCCTTGACTGCGGGACTGAGTACTGCAGAACAGGCGG
>Ga0123355_10017839_pt1:10000-11229 | contig 11229 bp, 9 predicted proteins | sample TergutEmb28metaG_3_FD_89872 | JGI IMG/M metagenome (GOLD analysis project Ga0123355, IMG submission 89872) | Embiratermes neotenicus P1 segment gut microbial communities from Petit-Saut dam, French Guiana - Emb289 P1 | ecosystem: Host-associated > Arthropoda: Insects > Digestive...
GGAAACTGCTATAGTAAATATGTTACATGAATTACAGACAATTGGTGCAATAAACACCGTACGATACATAAAGCGTACAAAAACTGGATGGAACATCTTCGTGTTCTTTGCCTTCCACTTCCTGTCAACGTTTAGGCCTTTCGAACTGTTCACGCTTCACTGCCAACTTTTACGTGGTCTACTTGGGTATTTCTTCCTACCGGGTGATAACAGTGGGCGATCTCCGGGTATGTGTCTTCCTTCATCCGTTCGCAGTGCTCTACTCTGCAGTTCCCCAGGGAGCATAGCTAGTATGTACCTGTGTTTCGGTGGACGCCGACTTCTATGCCGGGGGTAACAAGGCTACAGCAGGGCCTTACAGGGCTCGTGTGAGGGACCAGAGAACACGGGTCCCACAACGCGGAGCAGAATGGGGCTCTTTCGGCGTGTGACAGCCAACACTCTCTGACAGAAAGACCAGACCCCCCCCCAAGGTGAGGGTTTGTGCGGCTGTATGGCATCCACACACCACGGCGCTGCAGAAACAAGAGCCAGGCAGCTTTGCCACAGACGTCTTCATGCTGAGATTTAATACCATGATGGCCCGGTAAACATGTGAGATTACATTTTTCGTTTTCTGTTGACAAAATGACAAAATTCTGCGCAAAAGAACACAAAACAGAGTCATTGATATTCTCCATTAGGGAGGGGGAGGGGGGAGTGGGGAGTGACCCTTAGGGCAACGCGATAACACTAACACGTTTAGGCCTACTTAGCACTAAGTACGCCGAGTTGTCATGTCTGTGACGCTCAGAGGCCAAGATACGTCAGCGGACTTCGTAGCGCGCCGGAGTTTCTTCCTGGGGGGAAGTCCCTGACGTTTACAGGGACCAAGTGAATCACATGCAGATTACAAGCGACCTCTCACCACAAATCGCCACTCCAAGGCACTCACCGCAAGCACGACCAACTGCACGCAAGGCAACGATCCGAACCAATTCCACAGAGCAGAATCATTCTTCAGAAGCTGACAGTTCCTCAGCTAGTCAATAAATTCCGTACACTTCTTAGAACCTTAGGTTCTGAACCAGTTGGCCAATTTTCATGAAACTTGTTCCGAATGACACCTGTTATATGCATGTAGCATCAGGTGTGGCACAAACCCACATGCATATACAGGTAGGTGTACAAACAAGTGTACCTATATAACCATTTATTTTCTGATATTATTCTTGTATTGTGTTTTACAG
>Ga0123355_10017840_pt1 | contig 11229 bp, 15 predicted proteins | sample TergutEmb28metaG_3_FD_89872 | JGI IMG/M metagenome (GOLD analysis project Ga0123355, IMG submission 89872) | Embiratermes neotenicus P1 segment gut microbial communities from Petit-Saut dam, French Guiana - Emb289 P1 | ecosystem: Host-associated > Arthropoda: Insects > Digestive system > Gut ...
CACCTTTTTACCAACTGGTGGGCTTTGTTGTGAAAAAGAGCATGCAAGGCGCAGGCATTGGCGGGATGCTACTCAAACACCACCTAGACGAGATGGACAAGCAGGGCATTCCCACTTATCTGGAAGCAAGCACCCCCTATTTCGGCGGCGGGGTATATGGGCGACAGGGATACCAGCCTGTTGGGGAACTAATGGTGTTTACAAAAAAAGCCGTGCTATACCCATGCTGGCGGCCGGCGGCTTCCGCTTTGCGCCATGAGCTTAAAACAAGTGGTATATACAGCAGTGCCCCAGCCAAAATATCCGCCATCAAACAGTTTGGCAATTATAAGTGGCTTGTGTTGGAAGAGCGGGACGGCAAGGCATTACTGCTGGCTAAAGATATCCTTGAACTACGCCCCTATCACGAGACATACGAAGATATAGCCTGGCCAAACTCAACCGCCCGCAAATATCTAAACGGCGATTTTTACAATAGCTTCACCCAAGAAGAGCAAGCCCGTATCTTGGAAATGGAGATATGCAACCTGGGTAACCCATGGTACCCTTGCACTGGCGCACCCAATACCCATGACAAAGTTTTTCTGCTATCCGCAGAGGAAGTTGCAAAGTACTTTGGCATTAAGGGCGATATCACGCCAGACAACAAGTTCTATATAAACGACATGTACAACCCCACACGCATGGCCACTTGCCCAAACAAAGCACCTGCCCGCTGGTGGCTGAGAAGCCCAGGCAACACACCCAACTTTGCGGCCTGCATAACAGTAGACGGCAGAATATGCGCAACAGGCGACTTCGTAAACCGCCCCAGCACGCCGCTGTACAATATAGGCATACGCCCCGCAATGTGGGTGAGAGTATAGTATGAGGGCGAAGTCCTCACAACCGGGTGCGAAGCACCCGCCCGCAAAAATGCGCCGCAGGCGCGAATGAGGAAGCGTAGCGGGGCTTTGCCCCGCGTAGCGGCGGGAGTTTGAGGGCGGAGCCCTCATTGAAAAAGGAGCTAACATTATGAGCATCGTAAAAGACCCATCACTAGCACCAATCGGCATTAAAAAAATCGACTGGGTAAAGGGCTTTATGCCCGTACTTTCCCAAATCGAAGCCCAGTTCAAAAAAGACCAACCCTTCAAAGGCATGCGCATAGCCATCTGCCTACACCTGGAGGCCAAAACCGCATACATGGCCCAAGTACTGGCCGCAGGCGGCGCAGAAATTGCTATAACAGGCAGTAACACCCTTTCTACTAAAGACGATGTTTCCGCCGGGCTTGCTTCCCAGGGCTACAATGTATACGCCATCCACGACGCCACTAACGAAGAATACTGGGATCACCTGATAAAAGTCCTGGAGTTCAAACCCCATATTATCATCGACGATGGCGGCGACTTGGTACAGCTCCTTCACGGCGAGTACGGCCAATATGCCGAGCATCTACTGGGCGGCTGCGAAGAAACCACCACCGGCATCAACCGCCTCAAAGCACGCGTACGCGAGGGCAGTCTCAAGTTTCCAATGATGGCCGTTAACGACGCGGATTCGAAACATCTTTTTGACAATGTCCATGGCACAGGCCAATCTGTGTGGGACAGCATTATGTACACAACCAATGTAATGCTTACAGGCCGCGACGTGGTAGTTGCGGGCTACGGCTTCTGCGGCAAAGGTGTAGCCATGCGCGCCAAGGGCCTGGGTGCACGTGTAATCGTAACAGAAATCAACCCATGGCGCGCAATGGAAGCGGTAATGGACGGCTTCCGCGTTATGAAAATGGACGACGCCGCAAAAATCGGCGAATTTTTTGTTACGGTAACAGGCTGTAAAGACGTTATCACCAAGCGCCACTACGAAGTGATGCGCAATAACGCCTTTATCGCCAACGCAGGCCACTTTGACGTGGAGTTTTCGAAGCCGGACTTGGCCGCTATGTCCACCAAAATTGACAACCGCCGCCCGTTTATTGATGGCTATTATTTGCCGGACGGCCGCGTGCTTAATGTGCTTGCCGACGGTAAGCTTGTAAACATTGTAGCCGGTAACGGCCACCCTGCCGATATTATGGATATGAGCTTTGCGCTTCAGGTAATGGGCTGTAAGTATATTGCCGAAAACGGCAAGGGTATGAAGCCCGGGCTATATGAAGTGCCAGTGGAAATGGATAGGCAGATTGCCCTTATGAAGTCCATTGCCATGGGCCTTGGCCTGGATGAGCTTACGGCTGAGCAGGAGGCTTATTTTTATGGTACTGGGGAGTAATAGCTTATTGTACAAATAAAAAATCCCCGGTTACGCAGTTCATAGCGGCGTAACCGGGGATTTTTTACAGTAATCGGCCTTCTACAGCGCATCCCTTAACTTTTCGTCCATGGGTAATTTTTTTCATATGTAAACTCCGTGTTAGAGCCTGGTTAATATGGCCAAGTATAACATATTCTTGTGTAACTATGGCATTTCTACATAAAATCATATATTATTTACGCTGGCAACAAAAGCAATCAAACTGGAGGAAATAATGGACCCCGTACTATTAATAATGGCCGCAGGCCTAGGCAGCCGCTTCGGCGGCCTAAAGCAAATGGCCCCCGTAGACGACCACGGGCGCATAATAATTGACTACTCCCTTGAAGACGCATTTCAAGCAGGCTTCCGCCAAGCAACATGCATAATAAACCCCGCCCACGAGGCCGACTTTAGGGAGCATTTTGCTAACAGACACCCTGGGATTGAAATACACTACGCACATCAACTTATGGATAATATCCCCCCAGGCTTTGCCATTCCCAACGGGCGCACAAAACCCTGGGGCACAGCCCACGCGGTGCTATCGGCAAAACAGTATGTAAACGGCCCATTCGCGGTTATTAACGCAGACGACTACTACGGTGCTATGGCCTTTGAAATGATATTCGACTTCCTGCAAACCAAGGCCAGCCCAACCCGCCACGCAATGGTAGGCTACAAAATAGAAAACACCCTAACCGAAAGCGGCAGCGTAGCCCGGGGTGTATGCACCCTTGATGGCACCAAGCTTGTGCGTATTGTAGAGACCCTGGGCATTGTGCCAACCCCCACAGGCGCAGCATATCCTAGTGATGAAGGGCAAATACACATACCCGCCGGCACTTTAGTTTCCATGAATATGTGGGGATTCGACCATGTAATAATGGGCGAAATAGAAACCCGCTTTGCCGCCTTTCTCACCCAAGGCCTACAAGAAAACCCGCAAAAATGCGAGTTCTTCCTGCCATCCGTTGTAAGCGCACTAATGGAAGAAGGCAAGGCCGAAGTGGAAGTTCTGCCAACAGCAGACAAATGGCATGGGGTAACATACGCACAAGATTTGCCAAAAGTCCGCGAAGCACTGGCTAATATAAGGAGATAACTATGCTACCACAAGCTCATGAATTTGCCCTAGATGGCAAGCCCGTATACTACCAGCCGTATGGCAACGGGCATATCAACAACACATACCTAGTACTAGACGACACTGCACGCCTATACGTCTTGCAAAAAATCAACCAATACGTCTTCAAAAACCCACTGCACGTCATGGAAAACGTGAAGGCCATAACCGAGCATCTGCGTCCACAGGTAGACGAACGCCGCAAGGCACTAACCTTGATCCCAACAAAGTCGGATCATGAATGGCTGGTAGACTCTGACGGCGAATACTGGCGCACGTATTTTTTTATCAGCGACAGCATATGCCTGCAACAGGCTAGCTCTTTGCAAGATTTTAAGGAATGTGGCGTGGCCTTTGGCAAGTTTCAACAACAGCTTGCGGACTTTCCTGCGGCTACTTTGCACGACACTATTCCCCATTTCCATGACACACCACACAGATACGGGCTATTTAAGGAAGTACTGGCAAATGACCCCGCAGGCCGCGCAAAAGACGTAGCCGCGGAAATCGAGTTCGCCCTTGCCCGGGAGGAATACGCCCATACCCTTATGCGACTACTGGCGGCAGGGGACATCCCCCTTAGGGTAACCCACAACGACACCAAGCTAAACAACGTACTATTCGATAGGGATACAATGAAGCCCATTTGTGTAATAGACCTGGACACGGTAATGCCCGGGCTTTCTGTTAACGATTTTGGTGATTCTATACGCTTTGGTGCCTCCACCGGCGCAGAAGATGAAGTAGATTTGAGTAAGGTCAACTTGTCCCTTCCCTTGTATGAGGCCTATGCCACAGGCTTTTTGGAGTCCTGCGGCGACAATCTTACAGCTTGCGAGCTCGAGCACCTGCGTGACGGCGTAAAAATGATGACCCTTGAATGCGGGCTAAGATTTTTGACAGACTATATTAATGGCGACAAATACTTTACAATAAAACGCACAAACCATAATCTTGACAGATGCCGCACCCAGTTTAAGCTAGTTACAGAAATGGAACGGCACTGGGACGAGATGCAAAAAATTATATATAAGGGGCGATGAACATGAAGGTACTGGTTTCAGGCGGCGCGGGTTACATTGGCACACACACTTCAGTTGAGTTACTGCAAAACGGCCATGAAATAGTAGTGGCAGACAATTTTTCCAACAGCCACCCCAAGGCACTGGCGCGGGTGAAGGAAATCACAGGCAAGGATTTCCCATTTGTGGAAATGGATATCTGCGACGAGGCCGCACTTGACAAACTATGTACCACCCACCGCCCCGACGCAGTCATACATTTTGCGGGGCTTAAAGCCGTGGGCGAATCTGTGGCGGTACCCCTAAAATATTACCAGAATAACCTGTTCTCCACTATCAACCTATTAAGGGCCATGGACAAGCACGATATCAAACACATGATTTTCTCATCCTCGGCCACGGTATATGGCATGCACGGCACAATGCCTTTAACAGAAGAATCCAGCACCGGTGGTTGCTCCAACCCATATGGCTGGACGAAATTCATGTGTGAGCAGATTATCAAGGACGCCGTACTTGCTAAGAAGGGCAAGATCAGCGCGGTGATTCTCAGGTACTTCAACCCCATTGGTGCCCACGAGAGCGGACTTATGGGGGAAGACCCTTCTGGCGTTCCTGCTAACTTGCTGCCGTATTTGACGCAAGTGGCCGCCGGGCGTCACCCGGAACTGCCTGTTACCGGCGCCGACTACGACACGCCAGACGGCACAGGCATACGGGATTATCTGCACGTGACAGACTTGGCTCGGGGCCATGTTTCTGCAATTGAATATGCCGCCAAGGAGCCCGGTGCCCATGTGTTTAACCTGGGGACAGGCAAGGGCATCAGCGTGCTTGAAATGATTAATGGGTTTGAAAAGGTGAATGGCATTAAGGTGCCATACAAAATAGTAGACCGCCGCCCCGGGGATTTAGCCGTGAGCTATGCCGACCCCAGTAAGGCGGAAAAACTGCTTGGCTGGCGTACGGTAAAAACCCCCGAGGACGCCTATGCCGATGCTTGGCGCTGGCAGACTATGAACCCGCGTGGGTATGAGTAGATTTGGAGGCTACGCATGGCAACAGAGTCATACGAACTCTATGACCATCTATTCAATTGGGATACAGAGAAAAACCTTTCCAATATCGAAAAACATGGGATTCCTTTTAAGGAAGCGGCTACTGTATTCCTTGACCCAGACGCTACTTTGTTGGATGATATAGGCCATTCGCAATACGAAGAAAGATTCAATGTTGTAGGCTTTAGCGAAAACCTTAGATTGCTAATGGTTTGCCACTGCTATCGCAACGACGATGCAATTATACGAATTATCTCGGCAAGAAAGGCAACCCGTTCCGAATCCAGATTATATGGAGGTGCATGATGATTGACACATCTGATATCAGAGAAATGACCGCAGATGATTTTGCAAAGGGGCGTAAAAACCCATATGCTGAAAAGTTGCGCAAAAACGGTTATTCGATTGTAATCAATGTAAGTCCAGAAGATATAGCAAACAGAACTAAAGATAATATTAATAAAATCCAGGGAATGGATATGCTTGAGCTCGACCCTGACGAGCGAAAAGCACTTGATAAATATATTGAGGCAAATAAAGCGTACGCAAATTAAGCTTTCTGATATGCCAACCGTTCGTCTCCATTTTCAAGCCAAACCACCCCGCAAAACTTAAACCCCATGCTTTCTAGTAGCTTAAGCATGGCGGCATTATCACGGTGGGTATCAATACGTACATTAGGGTGCTGGGCCATGCACCAATTAAGCGCATGTGCCCCGGCACCTTTTCCATTTGGGCCACGTGCAATGCGGTGTACTACACCATATGGCTAGTTGTTTAACCACGCGCCGTCGATTTTGTCATATGTGGGTTCGGTTTCTACATTAAAATAGAACACGGCGGCGATTGCGTTATCGTGTATGCATACATAGCTGAGGCCGTTTTTGATATCGGCCTCGATTAGCGGCTGGGGCGGGTGGTTGTCATGCCACTGGTTTGGGTTGCCGTTTTCTTTCATGTATGCGCGGGCATGGGCGTATATTTGCATTACTGCTGGCAGGTCTGAGCTGGTGGTTTTTCGTATTGTCATATTTATTCCCCCGCCCCTTCAACCAAATCGTCGCAGTACATGCATCTGTACATTCCAGACCCGCCTGTTAGCAGGAAGGTGTGGGCTACGTCTTCTACAGAAGTGACACAGCGCGGATTTTTGCACTTGAGCACATTGGTGACTTTTAGCGGCAAGCTGAGTTGCCGCTTGTCCACGATTTTGCTGTCCTTGATAAAGTTTACCGTGGCGTTGTGGTCTATTAGGCCAATTAAGGTTAGGTCTAGGTTGGTGACGTTTTCTAGCTTTATCATGTCCTTGCGGCCGTGTTTTTTGCTTACGGCATTCATGATTAGGGCCACAGTGTCGCCCCTGCCTGCTAGGCCCAGGTATTCCAGCACTTTCATGCCAAAGCCTGCGCGGATATGGTCAATTACTACGCCGTTTGCTATGCCTTCGATAATCATAAATTTATGCCTCCTTCGTCGGCGCTTTAATTATGATGCGCGAAAGCCGCTTCGCGACTGTTCGCACTTACCCCCAACAGTGCCATAATTAACGCCATGCGCACGTACATACCATTCTTTGCTTGCTGGAAATACATTGCCCGTGGGTCCGCGTCTACTTCCACCGCTATTTCGTTAACACGTGGAAGGGGATGCAGTATCATCAGGTCTTCCTTGGCGTGGGTCAGCTTTTTGCTGTCTAGGATGTACCTATCTTTAAGCCTTACATAGTCCTCTTCGTTAAAGAAGCGTTCTTTTTGCACCCGGGTTACATATAGTACATCAAGCTCTGGTATGACCTCTGTCATGTTTTGGGTCTCTGTGCAGTTGGCGTTTTTTAGGGATTCGCGCACATATGCGGGCACGCGAAGTTCCTCTGGCGAAATTAGTACAAAACGCACGCCTGTGTAGCGCAGAAGTGCCGCTATAAGGGAGTGCACCGTGCGGCCAAACCTTAAATCTCCGCACATGCCCACCGTAATATTATCCAGCCGCCCCTTTTTTAAGCGGATTGTGAGTAAATCTGTAAGGGTTTGAGTTGGGTGGTGGTGCCCGCCGTCCCCTGCGTTTATTACTGGGAAACTTACGTCCTGGGCCGCCGCAACGGTGGCGGCCCCTTCTTTGGGGTGACGCATTACGGCTATGTCGGCGTAGCACTGTATTGTGCGGATGGTATCCGCTATGCTTTCGCCTTTAGAAACAGAGCTTGCGCCCGGTTCAGAAAAGCCGATTACTTGCCCGCCTAGCCGTAGCATTGCCGCTTCGAAGGAAAGACGGGTGCGGGTACTTGGCTCGTAAAAAAGTGTGGCTAACAGGTAGCCCTTGCAAACTTCTGCATAGTCGCGGGGTGCGGCTATGATGCGCTGGGCCTGGTTGAATAGTGCGTCCATTTCGGCCAGTGATAGGTCTAGTGGTTCTATTAGGCTTCTTCCTTTCATTGCAATGAGGGCTCCGCCCTCAAACTCCCGCCGCTTCGCGGGCAAAGCCCTCGAAGCTTCCTCGCGCGCGCCTGCGGCGCTTGTTGCGGGCGCGTGCTTTGCACGCAGTGCATAATTACCTTTCATGATAAACCTCCATTGCAATCTCATCTTGACCCAGGTCAAGCGCTTTTAACCAAATCATCAAAACCCGCCAAGTGCATGCTATATACATGCAAATGGCAAAAATTGGCATTAACTACGGTTTTCAAACACGCCCTGGCATATAAAAAAATCCCCTTAAAAAGGGGATTAATAGTTAACAAAAATAGAAAATAGGAAATAGAAATAACCAACACGGGCTGAGCTTCTTGTAATAAATGCGCCACAAAACCACTTAGTCATAGCCATCACCCATAGTAAATTTGCTTGCAACGGAATATTGCCTTATGGGAATCACTTTGTCAAGTTTAATAACACATAATCCCTGAAGATAATGCCGCGCATTTCGGCATTATCTTCAGGGATTTGCCATCTAACACATATATTACAAAGCCAAAAAACCCTTCACAACGCGGCTCATATATGTTAGCATTTAGCCATTGAGGTGATTATATATGTACGACTACAGACGGCCCCCAAGGCCACCCAAACCAGAGATACCCAAGATGCTTTATCTCTTACTAGCCGTTATCCTACTTGCGTCTACGGGCGTAATAGTTAATTATGTATATGGCAATTTTAGATATGCCCATGGTGCGCCCATGGTTCAAGAGGCTACTCCAGCCGCCACTGCCGAGCCAACGCCGCCCCCAACACCTGTGCCTACGCCGGTACCGGTGGTACCGGTGGATTTGCCGGAAGAACCCACCCCCGAACCTACACCGGAGCCAACCCCTACCCCCATTCCCAGGGTGGTAAGGCAGGAATTTTTGGACTTACGTGCCCAATATGATAACGATGATATCATTGGCCAAGTGTGGATTCCCAACACCACTATTAACTACTTAGTAGCCCAGGGTACAGACAATGACTTTTATTTGTATCATGACCTACGCGGCCGCCGTTATGCGCCTGGGTCCATATTTTTGGATTACTTAGCCGATATCCACACCCCAGGGGACCAAAACTGGGTGCTGTATGGCCACAATATGCGGCGCAACCATAAATTTCACATGATGCGCAATTTCTTGAACCAGGACTTCTTCTTTGCTAACCGGTATATCCATTTTAGCACCATATACGCGGACTATGTATACGAAATTTTTGCGATATATGTCACACATATCAGCTTCTATTACACATGGAATGTGTTTGACGACTGGCATGGCAAATTGCAGGAATTTAAGGCCCGTTCCCGCTTTGACCCCGGCATAACAGTTACAGAGTATGACCGCGTTCTGACCCTTTCTACATGCGATACAGGCTATAGAAACAACCGGATTGTTATGCATGGCGTGCTTGTAAGCGAGACATTCCCCCATTTGGAGGGGAATAATGATAATCATCACGATTATCACCATATGGATGTGGCTGGGTAATAATGCTTTGCCCAAAATCATCAAAACCCACCCAAGCCCCAATTTCACACGAATTTTGTGAAATTGGGGCTTGTGCGTTATACCGATATATGATACATTACGTCTGTTGTGTAGTAACCGCTCAGGTTTGGTCGTAAATGGGTTTACGCCCTGCCACCCCTGGCGTGTACTTCCGAAATATATGAAGGAGGTGTGTAAGTATGCACGCAATCATCGAAACAGGTGGAAAGCAGTTCAAAGTTAAACAAGGTGATATCATCTTTGTTGAAAAGCTGGGCAAAGACGCAGGCGAGAGCTATACCTTTGACAAGGTACTCAGCATAGTGGACGGCGACTCTACAGTAGTAGGCAAGCCCCTAGTAAAAGGTGCCAGTGTTACCGCCAGTGTACTGGGCGATGGCAAAGCAAAAAAGGTCATCGTTTACAAGTACAAGGCCAAAAAGGGTTATCATAAGAAAAAAGGCCACCGTCAACCTTTTACCCGTGTTCAAATTGACGCAATTAACCCTGCGTGATTAACGCGGAAATAGTGCGCGGTGCCGGTGGGGAAGTTACGTCCTTTACAGTAAAAAACCACGGCGACTCCATTGTGTGCGCGGCGGTTTCTATGCTGGTGCTAAACACCATCAATAGCATCGAGGCACTAACCAAACAAGATTTTGACTGCGACTATGACGAAGACGGCGGATATATCCACTTTGCGCCTAAAGGCCCACCCGACGCAGGGGCGGAGCTACTAGTTAAAGCCATGCTCCTAGGCCTTACAAGTGTGCAAGAAGAATATGCCCACGAGATTATTATGAAAGAGATGTGATAGCCATGATTAAGCTTAACTTGCAATTTTTTGCCCATAAAAAAGGTGTAGGCTCTACCAAAAACGGCCGTGACTCCAACGCTAAAAGCCTTGGTTGCAAGCGCGCCGACGGGCAGTTCGTGCTGGCAGGCAATATCCTGTATACCCAGCGCGGCACCAAAATCCACCCCGGCAAAAATGTTGGCCGTGGAAGCAATGATAATTTGTTTGCACTGGTAGACGGCAAAGTCCGCTATGAGCGTAAAGGCCGCGATAAGAAGCAGGTTTCGGTTTATCCGATTGCTGTAGAGGCATAATAGTAGATTAAAGGCGTTTTTGTTATGGTTGTGTTTGCGACTGTGGCAGGGGCGCTTTTTTTTGTAGGGGCAGACCTTGTGTCTGCCCGCGATTGCGTAGTTATAGCGTTATGGCATAGTCGAATGATTGCGACCGCTATAGCTTCCCGGGCAGACACAAGGTCTGCCCCTACAATACATTTCGACAAGCTATCGACCACGACGGAGGAATGAAATGAACAAGCGACAGATCTGGAGACTTTTCTCACTGGTGACGGCACTGATACTCGTATTCACGGCTTTCACCGCAACCATAACCCACGCGGATACGCACCCGGATGCGTACATAGACACATACAATATCGAATATCAAATCATTAACGTGAAATTGGAAGGCGAGCTCGTTGTCTTTGATGGGCAACAGCCCATTCTTTTGGATGGCAGGGTACTTGTACCTGTACGTGGCCTGTTTGAAATGCTGGGCTTTACAGCAAGCTGGAACCCAGATGCGCAACTGGCTATACTAACAAGCCAGCATGACATGGTTATCTTTGCAGTGGGATATGACCTATTCACTATAAATGGCGCAAATTACAATCTTGATGTGCCAGCGCAGATTATTAACGGTAGCATGATGATGCCAATACGCTTTCCTCTTGAGCAGTTGGGGTTTTATGTAGGTTGGAACCGTGTGACGCAAAC
>Ga0123355_10017841_pt1 | contig 11229 bp, 8 predicted proteins | sample TergutEmb28metaG_3_FD_89872 | JGI IMG/M metagenome (GOLD analysis project Ga0123355, IMG submission 89872) | Embiratermes neotenicus P1 segment gut microbial communities from Petit-Saut dam, French Guiana - Emb289 P1 | ecosystem: Host-associated > Arthropoda: Insects > Digestive system > Gut ...
CACGGAATTGTAGAGGCCTGAAGATGACTAGTCTTTAGTCGAAACATGTAGCCATTATATAACTACACTATAAATAAATAATTAGATTGTGCTGACGTACACTTATGTTATAATATTTGAGTTTTAGTAGTACTATGACATAGTGGGATGAATCACCTTAAGATAGTCAGTATGTTCATTGGTACAAGAAATTCCTCTATTGCAATACAAGAAGTAGATATTAAATTGCAGAAAGGAAAATTCACTCAGGTGTCAGTTGAAGTTAAATGATTCCCTTTGCCTGTCTGTGTGTTTGAATGGAAAGTTGTAATGCATCGTCAACAGCAAGAGAACATCACAAAGTGTACTGTTGTAAAATGTGAAGTGTGTGTTTTATGTGGTGGTGTTTGGAAGGTCAGTAACAGTTGTACTGTTCAAAATGGTGATGCCAACAACCTGCCTTCAGTGGTGTGGGACAGTGCGTACCAAAATGACATGTTATGGTATGACAGAGTACAAAGTATGGTGATACTTGTATTATTCACAGTTGCAACTTTAAACTTTTCACAAGATTTGACTTTTGTGTTAATATGTTGTACATGTTTCATTTTGTGCAGGCTCTGAGTATGTTCAGTGCAGCCTTACAGTCGGGCCAGCTTGGTCCTGTAGTTCAACAGTTTGAGGTTGGAGCTGAGGCTGTTGATGCTGCAAACCAGGGCAACATGGAGGAATTTGTAAGGGCTCTTCAGAAGGCAAGCATTAACAAGGATGATGAAAGTAAGCAACCTGGTGGGGGTGAGAAACGCAAGAAGAGGGAGGATAGTAGTAAGAAGGATGATGATGATGATGAGGAGGAAGATGATGATGATGACAATGATGATGATGATGATGACGACTGTATGTCCCTTGATTAGGTGAAATGGATTATTATCTGTTTGACGTACGTGGGTGTGTGTGTGTGCATATCGTGGAGAAGAAACTCATACTTGCATAATGTGGTGTTAATATGGTGGTTATTGATTATTCTGTTGTGCATTAAAGTTATCTAATTTGCTTGAATATAAGGTTGTATATGTAACAGAATACATGTTTGAAGCAGATTCTTTAAGTGAAATAAATCATAAAATTTGTGATATAGCTGCATGTAACAGGTATTGTACACAGCTTCTTTGAATTCCTAATTCCAGTATATATTTATATAATTCTGCTGTTAATATTGACAGTGTTTTTGCTTGGACACATTGCTTAACCCTTACCCTGCTAATGTGGAGAATTTGGTGAGCTAATAATGCCAGCAAATTGCAGATGGGATTTAATTAGGCATTTAAAGACCATGTATTTTTGCAAGTAGATGTAATGCTGTCTGACATATTTAGGTCCTTCTGTAGATTGTTCTCCTTCGGACATCGTGTTCAAACACAATATCAGCTGTACTGTGGCTTGAGTCAATTACTTCTTATGTATGATATGTATTGGTGCCTACCCTGAGGTTTTCACTGTACACAGTCGGACTTCTGTTATACATAACTAGATGTATGTGAGATCTGAGGTTTCCACCGTGCTAATTTTGTTCTCCTGGAATGGTATGCTGTGTAGTGGGTAATTTAGAATATCCTGACATTTGGAAGGGACATGCTGCTTCACTGCAGGTTTTGGTAGGTCCAATTATTCTAGGACCTTCCAATCTTTGAAGGTGAAGGTTCCATGTTCCATTGAAGTGTCAGGATATGCTAAATTTCTATCTGAACAGTGTAACAATCCAGAAGACCAGAATTCTACTTGGATGTAGTGTATGGGAATCTGATTTTCTCAGAGTGGTGTTGATGAAGTTGTAAGTGAGGGTCTTTGCTCTTCTGGGATATTATGCAGCATAGATTGGTAATAAATTATGGACGTTTTGAGACACTTTATTGGTCACATCTTCAAGGGTCAAGCAGTCCAGTTCCTTGGACTACTTGACCCTTGACAATGGGACCCGTAAGTTGTCCCGAAACTTTGGCAACTTACTACCAATCTACAACATGTAAGATCTCTGAAGGGTGAAGATCTCATTTCAACTACAGTGGAATTCTGAAACCACCAAATATCCAAGTTCTTTGGTATGTTATGCTATGTCAGCTAGTCATTACCTTAATTAACTGACCCCTTTTATGAGTTGTTAAGTTTTCAGGAAAATACATTACAGAACACGTGTACTGACATGCGTTAATGAAGTTGCTGCCCATTTCCCAGATGATGAATTACACAAGAAGTTGTGTCTTATATTCAGGTAAATACAGTAATTACTGATGTATCGTAGAAGCATAGTGCCTCCATCAACCATTTACAAGGTGACATGGCATAGCATTTCATATGACTCGAACCTCAGTGTAATTTGTGTCTACAGAATGAGAGTTTTTCACATATTTGTACTGGTAGAAATAACATTTTGGACATCCTTTAATTCTTGCATCTTGGACAGCTTTTCTGTTTCATCTGTTTCAGGGCAGGTTTTAAGAACTGAAATGTTTTGATGTGCATTGCACTCCAGTCAGTGAGTTATGGTTTGGTGGTGTATGGCTGCTTCTTTCATGTGTGTGTGTGTGTGTGTGTGTGTGTGTCTTACATTTGAGAAATAGGTAATTACCTGGTTTCTGAGGATTGACATAATTTGGTAATCAGTCAGTCTCTATACCGTCAGTAAACATTATTATTATTATTATTATTATTATTATTATTATTATTTAATATTAATGATTTTCATTTGGTGAACCCATTGGCATTGTTCTTATGTAACAGTTTGTATTGTGTAAAGAAATAAAACAGTTTAAAGTAACATGAAGTTTAGATGTGACATGAACACTTCGGCTGTTTATGTGTGGGGAAAATAGTGAAATGTTTACAGAATTGATGGTTTGAATGACATATATAATTGTATGCATCAGAACATGCTTATTATAAGATACCCAAGTATAACAACAGAGTTTTACCTAGAATTTTATGCATGTTATGTATGAATGAATGATTCGGATGAAAAGGTGATTAGTAAAGTAAGGTAAGTGAATGTGCTGCTTAAATTAACCCTTTGAGACTGGAAGTAAATTCAGGGCATATTGTGCAAAAACCAGAAGTTTAAATGGCCACTATTACTGTGCACATTCTTGGCTGACTTTATATGACTTCGGGCATTCTAGCTGAACACTGCACGTCAGCTGTTGTAAACTTCTGGCACGAAGGGTTAAGCAGTGTGCAATGGAGAGTGGAGGTGAAGCTCTGCTTTTGCACTCTTTGGTGCGGCTGTAGATTTTGGGATGTGGGCCCTTGCCACTCTACCCCAAGGACAGAGCCTCCTGTGCCTGCTGGATGGGAGGTTGGATTGGCTCCAGAGGCAGTATGGACACTTTGGAGAAGAGAGTGTTGAAATTACAGTAAAACTTTGAAACAGATATAGGCTTCACGAACATTTACTTTATGAATCCCTATTCCAGCTTGATCATCACAAAAATCTATTTTATATAAAAATGTAAAGTCACTGTTTCCTGTTGCACTATGAGATGCAAAGAACCAAATCATGTGGCATGTAAACTAAATAGCACAAAAGTAATTATGCTTTCCCACATTTTTATGTGAAGTTTCATAGTTCTCCCACTAAATGTGTACTGCATCTAGGATAAGTGTCATAACTGAGAAGACCTCAGTATGAGATATACACTGGCTTTTCTTGGGTGTTTTGTTAGTGTACTACACTGAGCAATATATCAAATGAGCTGTGTATTTAATTTCATGTAATGTCATTCTGAATCTGTAGATTTTAGCCCTGTAAAAAGTAGGATTTTGTTGTAGATCACGAATACTAAATTTCTTATAATCTGATGGGTAGTTCCCAGGCCTGTAATATGTCTGTGCAAAAAATGTATAAAACATAAACCAGAATTGACAATTGAGTGATTTCTCAATTTTCTTGTTTTATAAAAAGCATATTTGATTGATGCAGGGCATATATTTTAATTTATACATTTGACCAGTTAATGTGCAAAATTTATTATGTGTGTTCCATGAGTGTGCATGGAGGGTGGAGAGATGGCAGGTTGACTCTGCACATGTGCACTGCACCATTACTGAACGCAAGCCCTGGCTTCTCACAGACATTTATTTCATTGAAGTTCCTGCTGCCACTTCATACTAGCTCTAATGACCTCTTGTGGCTTGCACATAGTATGCCAGCACCTTCAGTCTCTCGTTACCTCATTTATGATATGTGGTCTTTACGGTAATATCTGAAAGCCTTTATAGAAAAATAAATACTGCACATATATGTGCAGACTATGCTTGAAGTGTACTCTGTACGGCTTGCATTTTATATATCTTCTCATGGGTTGTGATTATTGATGCTATTACTGATATCATTAAAATGAAAAAATCACTACCTTTTTTCATTCAGTGGCACTGGATTTTAATGAACAGGCATGATTATCAGTTTAAAAATAACTTGCCCCAAGGTTTGCCCACACATTGAACGAGATGATGCATGTCAAATCTTTCCTGCAACCCTCAATATCTGTTAAGTCCCCTATCTGTGTATGTGAAAGCAAGTTTGAATTAAATATCCTGTTGTTACTGCATAGCATTCTTTCTTCTTTAAATTTATACCTTACATACTTGTGGATCACGACATGCTTGAGATTCTTCTTGAAGGCAAACTTCACACTGTAATTTCTACCATGCATTTCATTGAGTTATTAGTTTTCCAACAATATGCACTATACACTTCTAATTCTAAGTTCTCACACAGTCCTCGCCAAGAGTTTGTATATCAGTGGGGGATATTTTTGTTTAATAAATTTTTATCATGTGGGCGATTTTATATATATGAATGTTTGCATATATAGGAACCAATGTAGTTACTTTGCAACGTAAACAAAGTGATTATGATACGTCTTAGTAATTTTATCATGTATTGACGTCATAATGACACGTGTTCAAAGTAATAATCTCTCAATGGCGGGAACCAATCGCGTGCAAGTATATGAGCAATGCTTTCAGCCAAACAGAATTCGCGTGTTGCGAGGTGCAGGAAGACAGGTTCGTGGGGCAGGGGTGTTACGTGTGGTGAAAGCTAATCGCTATCGTTTTCCCCGGGAATTGGTTGTGACAGCCTTTGTAAAGTGGTGGAAAGTGTCAGTTTTGGGTGTTATTAATAAAGGCGAAAGTGGTACATACGTTTCATAAAATGGTAGCTTGTTATTCCTGCGTTTGTACGGTTTTAGGATATTGGCATTACGAATGTCATAATTTAAAAGGTGTCAGCTGACCAGTGGCTTTTAGTAAAGTAAGGTGATTTACTGAACAATTGCGTACGTTGTGTGTGTGTACTGCTTAGTTCGTGAGTTCTTTGAAAAAATTGCGGCAAACACCGGTAGTTGAGAAGAGGACAAGCTGATATCGATTTAGGAGCTTTGGACCGATGAAACCACTGCTGCCATGCTTTCCGGTGGGGAAGAGAATGGTGGTCGGGACATGAAGTAAAAGGGACTGGTGAAAACTACTTGCATCAGTACGCATTTCCACCATGTTTTTTAATTTTATCATTATCTTCATATTTGAATGCATCAGTAAAAGTGTTACCAGCTTCATTAGAACATTATTACTTTGAGTGAAAACGCGTAAGTAATTGGTATGTTTTACATGGTACGTGTCTGGTGTTTTTGTGTTTTGTAGAAAATAAACACGACCTTGAATGTTACCAATGTCGCCGTAGCGTAGGTCAAGTTCTTTTATTGAGGCAGCTTTCACCATTGCGAATGTCAGTGGCAAGGGTCATGTAAAGTGTCCGTTTCACAGTTTGTACCATTGACAAAACAGTTAAATTCCACTACTGTCTGGAAGATACGGATTTACGAAAAACACCCACTTAGCTGTACTCGTGTGTCGTGTCGCGTAGCGGGCATGCTGATTATTAACATGAATTGGACATTATATATGGCATTAATACGTGTGAAATTTCTTCACAGAATTTAGTAGAAACTAATGGAGACAATATAAAAGGACGTAAGTGTACTAAAAGAAGCACAGCGAGGTTGTTTATAGGACATTTATTGGGTAAAATTTTTGTCTCGGTGCCTAGTTTCGTGAAGAGATGGTGGTTTGTGTGTTAGCAAATCGCATGTCGTACTGAAATATATGCATTGGGATCAGGTATCTTGGAATTTATTCAGTGTGAACACGATGAGGATTGCTGTCGCTATATAATTGTGAACTCCCAAGTCCAAGGATTATGAGTTTCTTTAGATTAGTGTGTTGAATACGCCAGAACGGGAGCGTGCCATGTACTGTGTTTATATGCTTCTTATTACATTCTAGCCAGGGACGCTAACGTTGGTCGTAGTTTTTGCATATATATGGAAGTGGGGCTTCATGCCATTAGGAAATGGAAGGTCCAGATTAGTTTTGTCTTTGTTGTTAGAAAGTGTTGCAGCACGTTTCTTTATCAACTGTACTTGTAGTAGAAGTAGCAAACCGACTTCTAAGCCCCCAAGTTGAAGCAAATGTGGAAGACAGTTTGGTCCATTTGAAAAGAAAGTACAGTTATATCACTTTTAATGTCAACTGTAAATATTTATGCTTGAAAGAGATGGATCCCAAAAGCAGTGAAGCTAACATGTTTGTTTTCATTCGTATATTGCGAACAGAAACTGCATGAAACCTTCATTAATCTTCGTCATATTAGGCCTACCTGTGAAATATTCGGGAATGCTTGCCATTTATTTTGAATTTCAGCTGGAGCTGGAACCACATACAGTTTGTTAACTGTAGATTCTTTATTAAATGGGGATTGTGTTAGTGCTAACAGATTGTCATTAGTATAATGTATTTTTCTTGATGCTACAGTTACTGTCAGGGGTTGGCCTCTTCAAGTTATGAACTTTATTAATCCTGTTCAGAAAGGGATACTTGAAATAACTATGAGTCTATCATATGGTGACATAAAAGAACATCCATTCTTCCAATGTGAATAAAACTTGTCATCTTATAGCATAGGTGGTCTGAGGCTGTGTTCCTTAGTGCAGGATGTTCATTTATAACTGTTCATAAAAATCTGCTACCTAGTGGGAAAACTTCTGTTGCTCATACACTTACAGTACAAGTCATACATGCATTTCTGTGCTTGTCTTTTGTCTTTGTTTACTGACGTATACCATGTGGATGAGTGAATTTCTGGATCCCAAACCACTGGATCAGCAAACAGTGAGTACCAGGTACAGGTTATGTTTTTGGCCCTTTGTTAGTTACCACAAAAATATTCTAGTGGTGCTCTGCCCACACACGTCTGTTAGACACAGTTGTGATGTTATCATTTGAGAGTGTGCTGAAAAGGAGTGTACTCATTTTTTCCCCAATAACCAAACCCATATAACAGCAGTGTGAACTAAATTATTAATTTAATTAGACTTTTGACAGTTCTGTGTGAAGGGTCATATTTTTGCCATGAGAGGGCTGTGAGTTATAGTCTTGAACATGGCATGGTGTAAAATGGCTGTGTCAGTGTGGAATAAACCATGCACAGTAATCAACATTTGTTGGCGAATTATGTTTGTGTCTGGGGATGATTATGCAGACATCAGTACTGTTCACTGTTGGGCCATATGTAGCTGCAATGCAAATTCCAGCGAGAATGACGTGCAGTGAGATACTTGCACAGCGTGCATAAAGGCTCACTGAGTTTGTATTGGTGGAATTACCAAGGAGAGGAGGGAGCATTTCTCTCTTGGATGTCCAAGTCTAGTGCTCATACTGGGCTCTGTGTGACTTCCATCTCTTCCCAAAACCAAAGGGACATGTGAGGGGATATCACTTCTTGTTAGATGATGTCCTGTCAACACAGTCCAGTTGTGACATACTCATGAAACTGCATGAATGTTTGCAGAAATATGTGGACTGAAGAGGTGAATCTGTAAAATTACAGATTTAGTGCAAAAAAAGTAATTTAACTTGTGACAGACTCACGAAACTGTATGAATGTTGGCCAAAGTATATGGACTGCATAGTGAAATTGTGCAAAATTACAGACTTAGTTCAAGAAAAGTAACTAATTTCATTTCAGACATGTTGATTCCCATTAGGGAGCTGGGGTAACTCAGTCATTGTAGTGACTAGGCTATGGGCTGGATAGCTGAAAATTTTTGGTTGATTCCCGACAGGAGCCAGATATTTTTCTCCTCTGCACTGAATTCAGACTAGCTGTGGGGCCAACACAGCTTCTTGTTATATGGGTACTGGGGGTAAAATGGTTGGATTATGAAGCTAACCATGTAACTCCAGCAAATGCTGAAGTTAGGAATGCATGGAGATATACTCCATTCTTCCATATCTTCCCACACAGGAGTGGTGTATCTCCATTATGGGAAAAGAAATTAGGAGGTACTACGTGAGTAACCTTTCATGGTGTGAAATCGTTATGGTAGGGCTTGTGAGTGTAGTTTTTGTTGTGTTGAGCTATACCCAGGCCATATTTAATGTGACAAGGTTTGACTCTTTGTCTGGCTAGTGTGACTGAGGTTTTGTATGGTTTTTCACAATTCCTTCAAGCAAGTAGGTATTATTAGAGTTCCATTTCCCTTTATCCACTCTTAACCTTGACTGAGTACATAATGCATATCTGTGCTTGGCAAAGTTACATTCTACTATATTGTGTTTATTGTGACTGTTACCTTTGTCTGTTTTGCTGCATTTGGTTTTCATATGTTCAGTTATATTTCTAACTAACAGACCCCATGGAACAGAGTCCTTGAGAAACTAATAGTTTCTCAGTTAGTCCAGAAATTCCCTGTATTGTATTTGTTTATTACTGTGTTAAAAAGAACATTCCCATTGTCCCTGTGGGGACCGCAGTAGCACAGTGGTTAAGGTGCTGTGCTACAAATTGGAAGGTCGCTGGTCCCATCCCAGCTGGTGTCATTGGAATTTTTCATTGACATAAAATCCTTCCTATCGCACTGTGGCCCTGGGGTCAACTCAGCCTCTAACAGAAATGAGTACCAGGAGTATTTCCTGGGGGTAAAGGCAGCCAATGCATAAGGCTGACAACCTTACCACTATCCTGTACCATTGTCATGAAATCTGGGAACCTTAACTCCTGGAACCCTCTGGGCTACTCCAGGCCTGTAATGGGACTGATTTACCTTTACCATTCTCCCTGTCCTGAGGCAGATCAGTCCAGTCCATGTCATCCCATCTCTTTAAGATCCATTTTAATATTGTGCTCCAATCTATGCCTAGGGCTTCCAGGTAGTTTCTTCCATTAGTTTTCCCCACCAAAACACTATGCACTTCTCATGTTCCTCCTTATGTGCCCCATCTCATTATTCTTGATGTGATCACCTGAAGAGTATTAGATGGAAAGAGCAGTTTCCTTCAGTCCTCTGTTAACTTCTTCCTGTGTGGCCCAAATATTTTTCTGAGCATTTTGTCAGTGTGAGAAAAGTTTTCTGTCCCATATAAAACAGCAGGAAAAATTGTAGTTCTTCATATTTTAATCTTTATGTTTTTGGTTAGTAAAAGATTCTGGACCAAGTGGTAGCAGGCACTCCCTGAGTTAAGACTTATGTTAATTTCTTCATGCTTGCAATTTTGATTGTTATAACTGGTCCCAAATTTATGAACTCTTATTTTATTTCATCTCTATTTTTCTTATGGCGGTGGGTTTTTCTTACAGAACTGATATTTGGTGGCTCTACGTAAGTGCTGCAGTAGGACCTTAAACCAGATAAGAACCGTATCTTTCCATGTCCCTTTGAGATCACTATTATGCAGAAGGGTCTGTGAAATATCATGTAAAGGTTTAGAACAGGGTTAGACAAACTATTGTGTATGAGAAATTGTGTGTGGCTGATTACAGTTATTGAGTGTTATTGATAACATAGGCCCTTGTTGATTTTTATTTAATACAGAATGTAGAAAAGGCACTTGCATTACAAAATGTAAGAAAGTAGATAAAAATCATTACATTTCTGTATGGAAATCAGTGTATTATTGTACTTCATGTGTTGTTGTTGGTGTGTCCATAACTGTGGAAGTCATGTGAGGTCCTATGAATTTCGTTTGAATTAATTATCATTAATAGAACTGTTGTGTACTTATAAACTTTGTTCATGCTGAGCTTGTAATTTTAATTTTCTAACAGTTTTCAGAGTACTTTTTTTACAAATAATTATTACTACTATAAATTATTTTCTGTCAGTGCAAGTAATTTTAAGAATTTCAAACTACAGATTTTTTTGTGAGGCTGTTTGATCTTCATTTAATTAAAACATGATCCATCTGGCCCTCAGGTAAAACACAGTTGCCCACCCCAATGTTAAGATGTGTTGGAAATGGACCAGGTCATGTAGGTGTCTGGGAGGAGAAGGGATAGATCAGGAGCAGGTACATAACAGAAATGTAGTGATACAGGTATTTCGTATTTTCAGAGATGGGATTTGTGAAGTGAAGAATTTCGAGAAACATTGCAGTGGACTGTCAGTAGAGGCTGGGCAGTTGAAGGGCCTTGAGAGACCAGAAAATCCCTTTAATATGTTCCATCTTCCTTTTATTGATCAGATCCAAAAATATATAAATAACCAACAGAAGGCACTTTAATATTATCTGATGTATTGTATTCACAATATTCTCACCAACATGTTTTGGCCATCTTCAGGGTGATATTATTATTAAAAAAATACACAACTTAATTCTTGTAATAAGAACATCACCCTGAAGATGGCTGGAGCACTGGCCGAAACATGTTGGTGAGAATGTTGTGAATAAAATACATCATAGGATATTAAAGTGCCTTTTTTGGTTATTTATATATTGTTGGACCAGAAAATCATTTAGGTATGAGGTATTAGTACAGAGTCGTGCAGAAATAAGCATGATCAATCTCCTGCCTAACTGTATTGAATAGTATTCCATGCAGTAGCAATTTTCATCCACTTAATAGTTACATGATTTGATGCTGCATGACCACTGTACCTGCGCCTGCAGTATTTCCATCAGTGTTTACAGAATATATTGGAGACCAACAATAACACATCAAAATTGCATGCATGAAGAAATTAAAGTAAAGCAATCCAATTACAGGCCAGGGGGTTCCAGAAGGTTGAGACTCCCAGATTTCAAGAAAATCGACGCATGAGGGTGGTACGGTTGTCAGCCCTAAGCACCGGCCGCCTTTACCACCCAGGAAATATTCCTGGTACTCATTTTCGTTACAGGCTAGTCGACCCCAGGGCC
>Ga0123355_10017842_pt1 | contig 11228 bp, 2 predicted proteins | sample TergutEmb28metaG_3_FD_89872 | JGI IMG/M metagenome (GOLD analysis project Ga0123355, IMG submission 89872) | Embiratermes neotenicus P1 segment gut microbial communities from Petit-Saut dam, French Guiana - Emb289 P1 | ecosystem: Host-associated > Arthropoda: Insects > Digestive system > Gut ...
CCAAAGCCTCTTCCAAATCGAGCTCTCCACATAGTGCGATCTAGAGCTTCCTCCTTCAAATGTGAGTATCCTCTCCTTTCCTTAAGGTCATCCAGTAGTTTCCTACGTTTTCTTCCTCGTCTTTCTGTCACTTCTATACTTCCTTTTATCTTCCCTTCAATAATCCGTTGAAGAAGGCAGTTTCTACGCAGAATGTGACCAATCCAGTTAGCCTTCCGTTTCCTTATTTCATGTAGGATATTCCTCTGCTCCTTGACTCTCAGTAATACTTCTTAATTTCTCACATAATCGGTCCAACTGATCTTTTCCATCCTTTGACCAGTTCAACTATTTAAAAATTATCTTCGACCGAATGTGTTACGGTGAAGTATTGAGAACGCAGAACGCGGCTTTGGACAAAGGTATGGTTAGCAAAAGCGATTATAAAGATAGTGCTGGCTTTTACAGCTAATACCGAATTTAAAAATTTTTCTTTACATATGTTTATACATGTGAGTGCGATAGATACACAACCTTGTCTTGCATGATGAAGCCAGAAACTTACTGAAGCTCTAGTAAGAAAATGTCACAATCTAGCATACAATTTTCTCTTAGCGGGGACGGAAAGTTATTCACTTTTAAGGCTTAGTGGTTACATTTATTGACATTACAAAGTTTTATTAGGAAAGATATATTTCAGAAAGGCAAGTTCGTGGCCGAATGAACGAAACGTGAAAATGTGAGAATCTAGAAGTGATATCTCGCCTGTCTTGGTCTAATAACAAAGACTTAGATCATTGTCAGTATCTCTGATCAGAACGTACTCTTTCTCTGTTTCTGTGATCAGAATTTACTTTCCTAATTTCTCTTCGTAGATAATTTTATATAGAAAAGGATCGGTTTATGGAGTAAGCGACTGATAAATAAATATATAAACCAGTAATCAACTAGATGGAGATGTAGAATGACTGGGTAGAGAGTACGGAGAGTATATAGAGATGTAAGATTAGTTAAAACATCTAGATGACTCAGAGAGATAAGTTAATGTGAGATTGAAATTAGAGAAGTGGATAAGCTGCCACCCAGAGCGACGAGTGATACAGACAGTTTAGTTAAATAGGGAGATTGATTAGATAGACAGATGGCACATAAGTAATTTAGATAAACAGAGATTAGGTACAAACATATCAGATAGGTGGAGTATATAAATAAGGAGGGAGCCAAATTGAATGGGCACATGGAAACTAGACAGATTAGACAAATTGGTAGATTATAAAGAGGTGCCGTGTGGATTGGAGAGAGAAATCGACTGCATGGAGAAACTGGAATTCGAAACATTAGATAAATAAATTTGCTACATATATCAGATGGAATAGGTAGATTAGAATGTATACATTAGTTAGAGGGAATTGTAGAAGAAAGAAAGACAGACCGATAGGTAGGTAGAGAGACAGACAGGTAGATAAAGAAGTGGATAGACAGAGAGATAGAGTCGTAGATAGACGATTAGTAGTAGAGACGGATAGATGAATAGATGATAGATTGGTAGACAGATAGATAGGCAGATATACGTGTAATTAGACAGATTTATTGATTGATAAATGGAATATACATCACACCGTTTTTTGCTGAGTGTAGCGTATATGTAGAGTTCATTAAATTTAGGAACAGAATGTATAACTCTGGCAAAGTGTGGTATAGAAAACTCCAATGTAAAACACTTCCCTCCTGTTTCCAACATTTCTATGAAATTCTGCACAATGAATTCCTCTTACACGCTCCGACAGCCGTGCCACTGCGGACTGGCAGATAACTAATTAGCACCTTGTTACCACAGCAATTTCTCGAGCTAGAACTATTGCTTTTCTCAAAACTTGACACTTTATGTCCCAATATTCCTTCATACAAAAGATGAGTAATGAACCGAATTTACGGAAGTTAATAACCAACTTTTAACGAAAAAGCTCATAACACCCGAAAGGGTGTTCTTACTTCAGAAGAGAAAAATAATATATCAGTATTACAAAATGTGGTTATGTCATAAACAGTGTAATGAGTTTCTGTTTCAAAACCCACTTTAACCAGAAAAAAGAGAAATGGTCCATAAGAGGATCACAAGAAATTGATGGCGAACATGACTTGCAAGTTTATGACGAGTTGAGTGACAGCACTGAAACTACACAAGGATGTTTTAGAAGCCAACGCCCATGTCAATATATTTTTTTGAACATTTTCTTTTAATCTTGTTTGATGGGCATTGCCCCGACAATCCACAACACATGACGGGATAATATCTCCTTATTACACTAAATGCCTGTCGTACGCGGCATAAGATACTTGCGCAGAGAATCGTAGTTTGAACGACTGTTTCTTTTTTGGCAACAAACAGTGTAAACGTTAACTAAAACACATTATACAGGATCTGTAATTCAAATTTGTGGCAGCAAGTTCGTAGCTACGCAGCTAATAACACAACCGACATAAAATGGAAATATTTATTGCATTGCATATTGTGAAATATTACACGCGATTTCTGGCGCGAGCTGCGTACAGATGGGATACTTTGTATCATATGCATAATTTTATAAAATAAGGTATTTTTTTAGAAAGGCAAATACGTTTATACAGAGTGAACTAAAAATAGATGGGTAAACTTATGGGAAGTAAATTTTCACAACAATATAGGAAACAAGGCTTCCGTTTTGCGGCACCCTGATGATTAAAAAAAATATATTCACAATATCCACTCTGACCTTCAAACCAGGACGTTATACATCTGAAGGACGATTGTCTGACCCGCTAGAAAATATCATCTATCGAACTACTTATATCGAAGTATTTCAGCTCTGATTAAAACAAAACAACAAAGATAACAAATAACCTTAAAAACCTATATGTGATTCTGTTTAACTGGGCCCAAATTTGCTTAGTATTTATTGGCGCGGAAAATAACGCAGAAAATTTTTTATGAATTTTGACGTTTTGATGATTAAAAAGATATATTCACAATATCCCCTCTGACCTTCAAACCAGGACGTTATACATCTGAAGAACGATTGTCTGACTCGCTAGAAAATATCATCTATCGAACTACTTATATCAAATCCATTCTGTGTTCGTTGTTGGAAGTCCTGGAAGTCACTTCTATAGCATAAACAGTAGACTTCAGAAGTTTCCAGACATAAAAATCTAAGAGATATAAAATGAGGGAAGGAACAGAACATGTTGTTGGTCCACCTTATCTTATAAATTGTTACGAAACCATGTTGTTCAAAAATATACGAACTGCAAGAGAAAATGTGGTGCAGCACCATCATGTACAGACTATTAATGAACCATAGTCTCCAGATCCACATGTTGCGAGAGCTCTGGGTGGACATTTCCTACGAAATCACGGCAAACAACTCCAGTTGTCGTAGTAAGAAGTAGTATGGTCTCAGTAGTCTGTGCCAGCATGGAAATCCAGGGCTGAAACTTTGAACACTCTCTGTAGTATTCAGAAGGACGTAATTCGGAAAGCACGATCCAGAAGACTTATGTTAATATAATAATTGTTAATCTGATGTTTATTGGACCGTGCATCTTTGTGATAACTGAAGAATAAAGAACCAACTAAATGCCACTTATTATTTTATTGTACTTCTTATAGGCTCAACATGTTTCGGGCACTACTATGCCCATCATCAAGAGCTCGCGACTATAATGTCCATTACCACATTGGTCGTTTCGTTCTTGGTTTGCTGTAGGTTGGAGGTTAGGTGCGGGTAGGCTGGAGTAGTGTCCGGGCTGCAGCCCGGACACTACTCTAGCCTAACCGCACCTAACCTGTAACCTACAGCAAACCAAGAACGAAACGACCAATGTGGTAATGGGCATTATAGTCGGGAGCTCCGGATGATGGGCATAAACGTAGTAATGCCCGAAATATGTTGAGCCTATAAGAAATACAATAAAATAATAAGTGGCATCTAGTTGGCTTTTTATTCTTCAGTTACAATAATTGTGCTTGAATTTTGGTGCCGATTCGACTTCAGTAGGATCGAACAGGTTTCCACTCATTCTGTATAACGTGCAAGTTGAACCTGCTGCCAAATAATTGGTTTTACTGCACCGACACAAAAAATTCGATTTGCTCAACGAAGGTTAGTGTAGAATTTCGATAAGAAATTTGATAGAAATACGCATGTATACAGACGAGAGGGCTCAGTCTCTGGTATTGATATCACGTCTTACTGATCTGTGGAAAAAAACTTACAAATACAGCGTAATATTTACAAAAGTTATGCTCCGGCAGGATTCGACGACACGATCTCAGTGATCAAGAACTTTGTAGTGAATATCTCAGATCGCATGACTTTCAAAATCGACAGTTTTGTCCCTTAGTATGTGAAGATGAGCTATGGTAATGAACGAAACGAAAAATAGTGTTAGGGGGATGAAACGGAGCATTCAAGTGGTAGCCCAAACGATCTAGACAGATGTTACACACAGCTTTGTAATGATGTATGTAAAGTTGGGTTGTGAGTTTTGCAGGCAAGATTTGAGGAACAATTGGGGACAGTGGATTAATGGATGTGACGTAATATGAATTAGTTTCTAAAGAAACTAAGGCCGTTATTAACAAAATTAGTGAGCGGTTAAAATTATGGACAAATTTATGGTCCATCTGGATTTAAAATACAACAAATCAGAGAAGAAAAATAAAAGTCCGGACTGCTTCGTTGTTTCATTGTGTAGGTTTGTAACTCTATCCAAAGCTAGAAAACAGGTATTTTTTCGATGTGTGAACATTAATTCTACATAAGAAAAACATATATTTTTTCTCAAGTGATTAGAAATTCAAAAGCAGAGTAAAATACTTATTATGCAATTTAGTGAAAAATTTATTTGGGTAATTTCCAGAAGTTGCGGCAACTGAAGCATTTCAAACACAATACAAAAGCTATAAGCTTGTTCATCTTCAAAATATCCCCCACACGAATAAACTCTGAAAACCTTTCACACGTAACTGAGGTAACCTTACACATTACATGCTATTCTGTTGTTTTCAAACTTAATTTGAAAAAATTGTATTTATATACACAATTTAAATAATTGAATTAATTGGAGTTCACTTTGGAAAATGTGTGTGGGTAAATAATTTACTGGTCTCACTTAAAGGGGTCAAATACGTATTTACATGTCCAGATAAGTCAAATCCCAAACGTCGCAGCCTAAACAATAATTTCGTCATTATTTAACACTTTCGTTTCATATACTAATTACCTACATCGTGTGTCCATTTCGACACACCAGTCCCGCTTAAGAAATGTGAAGAAAAATTGGCATTGGATCCCATCCCGTTGGACTAATGCGTCGAAAACTTCTTATAATAAAACCAACTAGATGCACTAACTTCTCAAATTTATTTTTGGAATAAAACTCTCCATGTTTCGGACAGTTCCTCTGTCCATCATCAGGAGTTTTTCACTGTACCCACAGCAATGGTATATGTCATACAGGTTTGCTGACAGCTTGCGAGCAAACAGTCAGCATAACCTGTACATATTGTTGTGTGTACAGTGAAAAACCCCTGATGATGGACAGAGGAACTGTCCGAAACATGTAGAGTTTTATTTCAAAATAAATTTGAGAAATTAGTGCATCTAGTTGGTTTTATTACAAGAATTTATCACGATGCACGGTCACCTGAACGTCATATGCGTCGAATATAGTAGTGTTATAAATGTTCATGTACGTATATGTGTTTTGTGTTGATGATATGCCACTACCATATCTATTGTGTCATGAACGTAAAAGAATACTGTGTCATGACAAAGCGTTCCTGATCCACTGGAATGTGCAAGTCTGGGTGTGAGGCATTATTACTAAACACTTCAAAATTTATATTGCTTTTACAAGAGCTCTTGTAGTCAGGAGGTAACTGTAATCGAATGTAGCTGTATATAGATGGAAACGAGGGGGGATTTTCATTACAGGTTCGCTAACACTGGGAAAAACAGGGGAAGGCTTCTAGCGCTACATATGACATATTATACAAGGCTTGACTTTTTCTCCCCTTTTCACACGCCCCTCCATTATCAGAGGCCAACATTTTCAATATTCTGATAGTGACGCAGCTCCTTCCGTAAAAGTGATAGCCCGGCTGACGGTAAACTGTGAACGTTTAAACGGGGAAAATAAAACGGACTCTCTAATATTACCAATGTTGTAACTTATTCCTTTTTGGGTAATTCCCCGGCGTCTGAGATTTAATTGCCGACGTTTCGGAACTCACTATCGGTTCCATCTTCATAGGCAGGTGAATGAAATCTCAGACGCCGGGGAATTACCCAAAAAGGAATAAGTTACATTTACAACACGGCGAAAGCTTAAGAACAAGATTACCAATGTTATTAATTTTAAACGTGTTTTGATACCCTGTGAGTCCCCATGCATTTATGCGTAATGAGATGCAATTGAAATATTCTAATGGGGTCAGGTAGGTTGCATGTTGCCAAGTTTACGTTTTGTTCCGGATTTTATGTATTGAATATTAGGACAAAATTTAGGTTTAACTTACTTCTTAGGCTGGCGGAAGGCTGATACAGATGGGACAATATCGCATGTCTTCTGCTTCCGTTTTGCATAACGTTTATGTTAGTGGACGCGTTACAAAGTCACGCCAACATAGGAGAAAACTGCTTGTAAGGACGTTTTTGCGGTCACATTTCCAGATTTGGCAGGATCTTACTAAGTTCGAAGACATCCATAATTATATTGTTTTATAGTCTAAGAATTGCGTGAGATGACGTAATCACATAAATAATAAATTACGGAATTATCAGCAAATGAAACTCGGATTTCAATAACTGTAAGAGACGTGAACTTGAAATCAAAAGTTATAACTTTCAAAGTTCACTTTATACAAATACACAAATTATTTATTCCTATTCCAACATGTTTCGGCTTACCGGCCATCTTAAGAGATAAGAATTACTACCATGAGAATCTCCCGAGGACCGTAATATATTCAATAAAATGCATACAGGAGATAAATAAAGAATAATTCTGATGTTGTTGCAAACAATATAAAATTTGGAACACTTTTTTAGGTAAAAAATAATAAAATACCCTTTTTTCTGTTAAGTTCGTGCCTTTATATCTGTGCTTCTCGTGATACTGTTTTTGTCCCTGAGGGCAGATAGGCCAAAAAATATAGTGTAAATATTTTATGTTCTGTGTACCGTGTAGTTTATTGGTTGTATCATTTCAGACAACTGATGCACACTGGAATAATATATTCCAAAATAAATTTAAACTCATCAATTCAAATAATTGGTTTACTCGTTTAATAAAGCCTACTGGCCTGTATTAGGTACGGCGAGGTTTAATAGTTGCTGTCTCTCCTAAGAGCGTGTTTGTGTATTCTATAAAATTCTTACAAATAATAGACATTATATTTATACACAACATTCACTGATTGCATTTTCTAATGACAGAAAAATTTGTTTCCTGTGAGGTATATTCTAATTTTTGTCATGTAAATTACGTTTTTTTTCGAAGGGTTAAATCTAAGCCAAAACCATGAGCAAAACGATAAAATAAGTTATTAATATCTCCTCTAACATTTCGCTCGTTGAGTATCATTAAAGGAACAAAAAACTACTGCCATTAAACCGACAGTTTGAAGGGTTCAAAATAATTGTTAATACTCAACACATGAAAGGAACAACTGTAGCACAGAGTTCACAATATTGTGATCCACGCAACCTGTTGCAGTGTTTGTGAGGTCATGACGCCCACTGGGCTTGATAAATTAATTACAAATGCTTCTCTTTTTTAGTGCGTAGCAATTATACAACAAAAAAATCTAAACTCTGAAAATGTATGTATTTAATTAGGAACAGGAAACAAAAACAAAGTAAATAGATGAACATGGCACAAAGGGACATTTTGAAGGTACTTGTATTGAATGGTAGTTTTATACGAGGTCCATGCAATGAAGTTATCAATCTTGTGAAGCGATTGGGCTTCGGAGCGCACTAAATACATTAATTATCAGAGTTATAAATAAAGGTACATTGTACGAATTAAATGTTTAATACCTTAATGTCTCCAAATATTAGTATAATATTATTTTGTCAGACGTCGTTGGTAGTCGGCTATATTTTGAGGGGGAAAAAAATTATATTTTTAAATAGACACCAACATATGTTTAGAAATCTTGTCATGGCATTAATCCAATAACGTTTATTTTCAGAACTAGAAGTAATGTCGATATTTAGTAATCTTTTTAAGTCCTTCTGCAAGCCACAACCTCAGTAATAAGCCTAGATTAATTGAAATATTAAGCTATCCACGACTCCCAACCAAATGTGGCAGGTAGATATTTTTCTTTTTGCGTATTTAATGTGCATAGCTTTTGTGCTGGCAGGTCAGGAGCTCGAAATATCCTGTGGTCTCCGAATGGCTCGTACCGACGTCAATACGCAAATAATTTCAGGTTCCTATACATAGAGAATTTATCGTTTTTTCTATCATTTACTCTCCCTGGTCTTGCAGAACGCGTTTTAGGGTAGCCTTTTTTCCGAAGTCAGCAGATCTGAGTAATCGAGCACTCTAGGTAGAGAGAAAGGAATATGCATAATGAAAATGACAGGAGCGAACCGAAGTACTCGGAATATAAGGTGTCCTATTATAACATTGCCCGCCTCAAATCCCATATGTTCTGGCCTAGGGTGGAGTCCGATTTTCCCATTTGAGTGACACAGTCTGTGTGAGCCGCACACGTGGTTAAGATCATGGGCCATGTGCTGGTCTCTTGTGTCGCTCTTGAATGTGGTGAATAGAAGGTCGGCACTTGCTCAGTGGAGGGCATCACGTAATTATGAACCTGCGCGTTTGGCGGTTTTCTGCTTTTAACATGTATCTTTTATGCGTTTTACGAAGTAATATAAATATTTAGTTATACTCGTAAGTTTTATAAAATTAAGCTCTTCGGCGGCTTCAAATTTTATAAATTCATAAAGCCGAAATTTGGCGTTTTATGAAAGAGTCCGAAAATCGTACGTCAAAAGAACCATCACAACATGCAGTTGCGTTGCTGAAAACTTTGTGAAATGCGAAACAAAAATGGAAGCGGATATTTGAATGTGGTATTTACTATAATATAGAAAAGTGGAATTGGGCGTGTGAAAATTGCTACGGAGATAATCACATGAACTGAAGGAAATTCTGTTCAGAATGCTTTAGATAAGGCTGCAATCACAGACTGTATGGCGGGTGAAAAATTTTAAAATATTACCCAATCAGTTTAACGTAGAAAAAGTGTGTTTGCATGTAACAAAAGTTAGCAGTGTCTACAGTTGCTACAATAAGAGGCTTTCACTAAATTGGATTAGACCATACGACTAGTTCAGCACAAGTTAGTCCAGTGTTGAACTGCTGATTTATTTGACCTCATTATGACACTAGTTCAGACCGTCAGTCGGTGCAATACACATGTAGAAAGCTAGGCTTTTTGAGTTCTGACAAGAACTCTTGGACAGGAATAAGAAATTGTTTACATGGTTAATTTTAACAGCTTCTGTTTAAAGGAGTTTATTAATGAAACACAGAGCGGGTTTTTCCTACTTCGATGAATGATGCAAATGTGACTTCGTCTTCTGGTAACATATTTAAGCACACGAAAAACAATTATTCTTAAAAAATACAGTCGTTCTTCTTGTCTTGAAACTTATCGCTGTCATGGCAGTGTACCTTATAACAATTTCAATTTTTGTTTATGAACTTAGAAACAAACCGTCAGATTTCAATCAAAAACAACTTGTGTATTTTGTTTAGGTATATGACAACATGTTTCGGCCCGAGGAACTTTCATGAGGCCATCGTTAAAAAGTTCTAAAAGTAAGGTGCTTTGTTCTGTGGGATCGAATATCACGAGCTTAATTTTTACAGCATTGCTTCTTATTTTTAGAATTTTTTTAAATGATGGCCTGATGAAGTACTCTTATACCTAAACATGTTATCATTTTCCTGAATAAATTGAACAAGTTGTGTTTGATGGAAATCTAACGGGTTTTTATGCCTTATATCAGGTCGTAAATAAACTCTACAACTCATAAAAATGTTTGAAAGTTTGGTAGAATTTAATTGGGATAAATCTACAGAACATTAAGCAGTAATCTTGAGTTTAACCAAATTTGCCAATTACAAAAGTTATTTCGCGTAATTCGTTAAAAATAGTTTTCTATATGTCCATAAATTATACATGGATTTGTTTAAATTTCTTATATGGGATTTTGGTTAGTTGTTGGAACATACTGGGTTCTGAATCTGTTTCAAAGACCAGCTATCCTGAAGGTTTTCACTGTTTCCAAAATTCCTTCAAGAAAATTCCCGAAAAGGGCCACAAATTATATAAATTACCTTTCCTTCCTTCCTACAATTCGCTAATCATTAATTATTCCATATACTGTGCTCAGTCTAAGCGGTTGACAGCATTGTCAAGTAAAGCAAAAACAATATTCAAAGTATTCTGTTAGCCGAATAACACTTTTTTGGCTAAGGATCAGTTTAACCCTGCTCTGGTACCATGAAAAAAGTTACGTTAACAGTACCATGGGGTCAATATGACCCCATTGTAAAAAATCAGAATATAAACACAGTTTATTACAATGTTCTTTTCCTCCAAATAATATTTCACAACACAGGTTTGTACTCAAATATCGAAAAATGGCACGATTTTGTCTCTAGGAACTTCCGAATATATAGAAGCAGATAGAGAAATATACCGAAAATGTATTACAAAATGCATACAATATTCCACTACACTTCATGTGTGATTTTCTGATTATTTTACATATAGTACCATTATCTCTAGGTCTAACGTTTACTCCTGTCATTGGTTACTTTTGCTGTGCTCTTCGAACACAAAATTATTGCACTCATTACAGATGAATTTGATTTTCTGTCCTTTGATCTGGGACAGATGTAGCATGTCTTGCGCTGTGCTGAATGACGCTGGGTGGTGCTTGGAGCTGGTGAGGGTGCCGGTAAAATGCCGCAACTGCGAATGACCTGTTCCACATCTTGCGGTGTTTGCTGCACTTCGAATCTCTGACGTGCATGTGGAATGATCAAAGCAAGGGCCAGTTTCTGCAAGAATTTTTTTCCCTTCTCTTTCTTATGTTCTCCAAAGTTGGGCACATTTTCAGTGAAAATAACAAATGCGTTCAAGGCAGCGCTGTCAATTATTCCATAAAAGA
>Ga0123355_10017843_pt1 | contig 11228 bp, 13 predicted proteins | sample TergutEmb28metaG_3_FD_89872 | JGI IMG/M metagenome (GOLD analysis project Ga0123355, IMG submission 89872) | Embiratermes neotenicus P1 segment gut microbial communities from Petit-Saut dam, French Guiana - Emb289 P1 | ecosystem: Host-associated > Arthropoda: Insects > Digestive system > Gut ...
TAACCTTTTGGCGCCGGAATTATTTTTTTAATTTTAGCACACTCTGTATATAAAATGTGAATAATACAGGAACCAAATATGTTAGATTTATGAAACAAACTGCATTTTGAAGAGGAAAAAAACGGAAAGTATATACCATGTTTAAAATATTCAGTACCTGCATTTGTTGAATAAATATATAAAATGCAACATTTAGAGGTTAGCGGTGCGGTACGACCACTATAGTCGTCGTTAGGCGTCAAAAGGTTAATCTACGCATCGGTTTGACAACAGCGACAACTTGGCAAGGGTGCTTGGGAAATGTAATATGTTGGGCGTTGTTTGTTAGGTGCACGACAGAAAATGATGCAGCAGCCTGGGCATGTCAAAGCAACTATCGGGCGAAGCTTGGGCACTTTCAAAGTTTCTCACATCTCCCACGCCTTTTTTTTTATCTGCTCTCCGATTACTTTGTACGTCTGTGTGTTCGTTCGTCCGTCCGTAATGCTTGTTGAAATCCCTGTTGTGTCTATCTCTCTGTTTGTCCGTCAGTTTGCCTGCCTGCGTGCGTGCCTATACGCAGTACAAAACTCAATAAACGCCGGCCAAATTTTTACGTGATTTGATGCTGGATAATTTCTTTCCCTTCAGCTGTAATGCTTACCCATTTTCGTAAGGGATAGTCTAACCAGAATGTGTAGTGCAACTATTGGCGACGGTAAGGGTAACTCAGACTGCAGTTTGCAAATAATGTTAAGATGATGGCGAACAACAACTTACGAAGGATGTGGAAGGAATTGGTAGTGGCCAATTTTATTAGGCTGAATTATACTGACGTTTACCTCCAGCGACAGGAGAGTCACTAAACACTTGAGACAGGACAGTCGGCTTCCAGGCCTGATGTTTAGCTTTAAAGCTGCTGCTGCTGCTGTTGTTTTTGTTTTTGGTCCGTCCTTGTAAAGCTCTTAGTGGTTTGCAAAATATCGAACCTATTTTGGAACCCAAACATCTGTTTGAGTCTTATCCTAAGCCAGTTTAATATAGTCCACAAATTCTTACCATAATTCTTTACGATAAGTTTTAATATTATCCTCCCATCTTTACATAAGTCTTCCAGTCGTCTCTTTCCCCTCCAGCTTTCCACCCAAAACTTTATTCTCATTTCCTGCTTTCTCCTTCTGCTATCTACGGCACCTACGTCCCCTGTCTTCGTAAGCACAAGACCAAAGAACGTAATTGTACGTCTGCTAAAAGCCGGGTCAGCTCAGTGGGTCTTTTGAGTACGTTACGGTCTGAATAACCGAGGAATCGTGATGCAATTCCCGGCGGGTGCAAGAGATTTGTTCTCGTCTCCAAAGCATCCATGTCAGCTGGGGGGGGGGCAACCCTCCTCTTTTTGAATGGGTATCTGGGCCTCTTTTCCGGGCGGGGGGTGCAATTTGGACAGGGCATGAAGCTGACCCTACACCTTCATGTATTGCTAAGGATACGAATGCTTACAACGACTTGACTCCCCCATTATGATTTCATAGTATGCAATTTGATGAGCACAGGGACGGGTTTGCCTTCACATATGTTATTTTCCTCCACGCACCTGAAATTTTTAAATCATACAACAGAGAATAAATTTCAGAGACTGGGTTTGTTTTGTTCATTTCAAGGGAAAAGGCAAGGTCACGACGTACTGGCTCCTTGGTGAGAAGAAGCCGTGCGTTACCAACAACGTCAGCACAACCGTTGCTGTAACAGCAGCCAACAACAAGGTCTGTGTCAACAATACACAGACAGCCATCTTCCCTGCGACAGAAGCTGCTCCAGTCTACTCGGTGTCTTTCTCAACACCTCCTGTGGTCAGCAGTAGAAACGGTGGCGCTGCTGCGGTCGCCAAGTTGACGCCAGCGCCACAGAAAAAAAATGCAAATAAAGGCACCAGCCCTTCTTCAGTTGCTCCGACAACACAAGGAAACTCTCCGAAAGAAAACAATGTCGTCAATAGAATCCACAACGTAACACCTTCAGTCTCTAGCAAGATGAACAATGTTACTTTAGGAACGCCTTCCAGAAATAACAGTGTAAGTAAGAACAATAACATAGCTCACTCGCCGACTAAATGTAGCAATGTGACACCGGTGCCAGGCGTCACGACTCCATTGCTTTCTAAGGACATCAACACATAGAGATGAAACTTTAGATGCCTTAATTCCTTGATAGTGTGATATAACATGCAAATAGGCTGCAACCGTGTCTTGTCACCTTAATCTTTTCCTCCAGTTATACACAAAAATTTAATTTGTACCAGTTATGAGAATAATATCACGTATATCATAACCATACTGTGGCCCTTCTTGTACCCCTCGTAAACATACGTACGTACTTTTGTCAGTACCACGAAGAGTATATGGTGTCATACATGTAGAAAGGGTACGCCTTTGTGGTTGAATATTTGCGGTATTAATCTATCGAATTATAAGACACAATATTTGTGACCCACATGAAGGGAAGAGATTATTTCATTGTCCTAGATGCAGATGGACACTTCTTATTAAGACAGTTCTTACAGAAAAATATAAGCTGCAATAGCTCTGTCGGTATAGTCACCGGCTATGAGCTGGATGACCGAGGAATCGGGGACCAATTCTTCTCTTCTCTACACCGGCTCTGGGGCCAACCCAGCGTCCTGTCAAACAGGTACCAGGAAACATTTCCCCGGAGGTAATATGGCCGGGACTTGAAACTAACCACGCAGCTCCATCTAGTGCCAAGGTTAAAAATGCGTGGAACTTTACCTCCACTCGCCTATGTCTTCATAATGTGGTGTTTAATTAAGCACAGGCACAACTTGCCTTTAATATCATAACTATAGAGGGGCTTTTCGTATGGAGTTGGTTACAATAATCGGCAGTATCTGTGGTCTGTTTACGTGGCTTAGAAGTGCACATAAAACAGAAACATTTCGGCTAGAATGTGACAAGTGAAATGCTCTGGCGGTAGCTTATACATGTGGTGTTTTGTGATTGGAAATTTGTAGTATTAATTTAACGTGTCACAAAACACGAATTTCAATGACCTGAGTGAAAGAAAAAGACTTCGCGAGACTTAAGCATAGATGGAAATATGCCGTTAGTATATATGATGTGAAGTCTGCGCAGTGGGTTGATCTGGCTCAGAACAAAGTCCAGTGAAAAACTACTGTGGAAATTCTAGTATTATGGAACCCTCGGGTTTCATAAAACAGGGGGAATTCCTTGAAAGTGGAGCCGTTGTTAGTTCCTGTAGAAGGAGTCTGCTCAGTGGTGTCAGGCAGTTTGTGGGACCTAAGTAACGTGAGGACTCCAAACTGAGTTTCAGTGTGGTTTAACAAAGATCTATAGCAAGAAGAAATGTTATGTGCTGAAAGAAAGCGGCGTTGTAACTATAATATTTGTTGGTCAAGAAATAACATTAACGAACGCTTTGAAGAACTTAAGGGGCTTCCCCGTTACCTATAATTGTTACAGGCTAGTTTGACTGCTAAGGCCAAATCGGCAGAACTATTAAATCTCACAGCCGTGTTTTGTTTAGCAGCTGAATTGTGTTATTTCGACCCACAACAGTGAATGTTTTTATTTGCCGATGTGACAGAAAATGTACAGTAGACAGAATTACTGAAACTATGTTTGGCGCGTTCGCAGCCGAAAGTTACAGAAATATGCTTATTAACATGATCGTGTTTTTGTGTATACATGTAACAATTCAAGAACGCCTTAACGAATTTTCATTAAATTTGTTATAAATGTATATTACTGAAAACTTAAAATTGCTGTCTTCTGAATTGTAATGCCATATAGTATGGTAGACATTACCGGCGTTTCGGGAGAGCGTACTGTCTTCATATTGAGGGTCTAGAATTCAGCAAAACAGAGCGAACGCGCCAGAATTATTACACTATGCTTGTATTTCTCAACTTGATATGTTCCGAATTGAATCACAAATTGTATCTCATTATATTGTAAAGAAGCCAAAGAAATTTGACCATAATATAGAGCCTGTTCAGAGATGTGGTGCATTCTATTGTTAAGGATGGAGTGATACATATTACCACTTCTGTTTCACCATTAACTTTGTGTCTTTAATGTATGTTACAACCGATATACTGTGTCGCTCTGTAATTATAGCGTCTGTCTACGAGGGAGGAGACTGAATTTAATTGCCTGTGTTGAGAGAGATATTTCTTGCAGTGCCAGTTTCCAGACCAAATCAGGGGCTGACACAACCTTCAGACCATCCTCCTTCCTCAGTGACAAAGCCGTTGGAACATAAAACTAACCATTTATCTCCATCTAGTGCCAAGGTTATATGTCAATTGCTTGGTTCTCAGCTGTGGAGATCACTAAGTACCTTGTGTCGAAATATCCGTTTAGCTCGAGTATCATGAAGTTAGACACTGTTGGAGAAGGTGAATCAGTATTCAGCAGGAAATGGTTGTTATATATTTATTCTTCATGGGCTCTTAACTTTCCTGTATCTCTGCAATATCTTCATCTTCTTCCCTCATCCCTCCATGAATAAAGTTAATACCGTTGCATATTTATCATTCAGATGTCATTATTTCGAACATGAAGCTGAAAGCTGCGTTAGTGTGTACAAACGGCGCGCTACCGACAAAACATACACACGTAATCTACCGCAAATCTTCTTCTACAGGACTTTTACTTTATATGATAATAATCGTTCGTCACGTTGCAGACCGTTTCGCATGGTGACAAGCAGCGCAGCGATCGCAACTGATCAAGCTCGCCGTGAGTCGGGGTCCACGTGTTGTAGTTCTGTACACATAGCAGTTAGTATTAGATTTTTACTTGCCTTCAGAGGAGGTTGTTGGGTATTCCAATTTGTGCTGTGAGTACTCTTACCACTGATGGGATGACGTAAGGCAGGAAGGTGACGTGATGGACAGGAAGTGTGTGGAAAGAGGTGGTGTGATAAGAGGGCCAGTTGCATTTGGGCTGGCAGCGGTTAAGGGCTGGAGTTGTGACGCATATTTCACAGTCCATTCATAATACAGAATGCTTCAAAACATCTGGCGGTTTTTGAAATTTGAAAAACCAGCTAACCGCCACTTCCATACTGACCGTCATCATGTACAGTGGTGCTTGGTGTTCAGTTGCGATGGAACCCTGATCAGTACAACACCGCATTACGGTAGTGGAATTGTTTATAAACAAAGAGTTGTAGCAACAAAGCGTGGTTTCCGACAGCAGCTTCAAAGACTTGATGCTCCTAGCCGCAATATTCTGCTACAGTGGGTATCGAAATGGCGTCAAGAAGGATCAGTGGAGGGCAGTAAACCACGAGGACGTCCATTTTCGGCTCGTACACCTGACAATGTGGGGCCGGTAATGGACATGTTGCGAAGGCCGGGCAGGTCAGCTCGGCGGCAAGCTCTCGCACTTCGCTTAAAGGAAATCAGCGTTTGTCGAATTCTCCAAAAGGTTTTGCATTACCATCCATACAAAATCCAAGTTGCCCGGAAACTTAGTGAACGGGGCAAGGTGAGCCGACTAGAGTTGTGCAGTGAACTTGGTAAAAAACGATAACTACATGGTGAACACATTATTAATGACAGATGAGGCTCACTTCAATATTTCTGGCCATGTGAGTAAACAGAATTTTCGCTACTAGGCTCCAAACGACTCACATGGACTTCACCAACGTCCTCTGCATAGTGCAAAAGTGACAGTGTTGTGTGAAGTTTATACTCATGGCATTATTGGTCCTCATTTCTTTGAGAATGCGAAGGACCGTACAGTAACTGTGAATGCAAATAGGCCCAAATTCGTGCCGGAAACGTTTCTGCGCAATGAGTTACATTCTCTTCAGCTGTGGTTCCAAAAAGACGGAGCAGCTGCTTACAGAGCACAAATTTCCATGCAAGTCCTCAGGATAATGCTACCGGGCAGACTCATTTCTCATTTCGGGAACATTACCTGCCCCACCCGCTCGCCTGACCTGTCTTCCTCTGGGACTACGTTACAAGCAAGGTATATGAAACACGTCCTACCAATATTGCTGACTTCAAATAGCAAATGTTGGGGTATATTCAAGGGATCCCTGACGGAATGCTACATCGTGTTATGACAGCCTTTCCATCGCGACTGCAGCAGTGTACTGAACAACATGGTGGTCACCTACAAAGTGTCGTATTCAAACAATTATGACTTATATGAGTTCTCGTGGAAATGGAATGCATCCATTAGTGTTAATAAATTTTTCCACTTTTCCTTAAAATTTATTGCAATTCAAAAACCGTCAGGTGTTTTTTACGCACCCTGTATTAACGATTGTGATACACATTTTTTGGTAAACTCCGGCCCGCATTTCAAGTTAAACGGGAAAGCGGTAATCAGTTTCACGGGTACTAAGTACGCAGCTGTGTCGCGATTTTGCGTGGCACTGTGTTTGGCCTGGCTATCGTCGGGGCGCTCCGGACAAGGGGTACACGTACGACATCTTCAACTGGATATAATCACAGAGATTATCATGTAGTCTAGATGTAAAACAGAGCACCTGTTGACGTTTTCACGGCGCGACGGACTGCTGCATTGGGAGTCCGAGGGCGTCTATAGCGGATACCACAATCCATCTTGCACACGGACGGGATTCTACTCGCAGCATTTCATCACTTCATGGGACAGAGCACGAGAGTACTGCACATCAGGTCAGATATGAAGAGCCAGGTCAGACAATTAACCCAATACACTTTCTTTGATATTTATGTTCCCATGAATATGGATCCTAGGGAGAATCAGGCGAGGAGTTGTCAATGTGTTTTTGACAAAAATCCAACATTTTGTGACTCAGTTTGATAGATTATGAGATAAGAACGAGATCAAGTTGCTTTATGGTCCTTTAGCAGAGATCTGGAATAAGTTTGTTGGATTTCATTCTTTGTTGGAGGCGAATGATAAGGCCCTTGATCATAAGGCTGATCGGGTAGAGGAAAGAGAGGTTGTTGGCATCACCTAAATTAGAAACATCGTGTAGTTCTGACAGTACATCATGTGGTGATAGTAATCAGCCAGTTACAGGGATTGCCTTGAAAATGCCATCAATATCTTTGCCTATATTTGATAAAAAAATATGAAATTGGGCAACCTTTGAAAATATTTTCAGTGTTATGGTAATCAATGGCACAGATATAACGTCCCTTGAAAATTCGATTATTTGCTATTGGCACTGAAGGGTCAAGTACTTCGGTTGGTTCAAGGGCCTCTTTTCACAGCTGAGAATTACTCAGTAGCTGGGAATCAGTTGGTGGCCAGGTACGAAAACAAGAAGCTGATTGCGGCTACTTACATCACACAATTACTGGGTTTAAAGAACAGCAGTAAAAAGGACGTGGGAGATTTAAGGCCGTTCATAAACACATTTTATAGCAATGTAATGCACTGAAGGCATTAAACATAGAACAGCCTTTAGAAGACATCGGGTTGTCACTGTTGCTTGTAGAACTGTCTGGACAGTTAGGCACGTCCCGAGTGCCAAATGAAACAGGCAGACAAAGGCTTCCCATCACTCAAGGAATTAATTACATTGATGGAGGAGAAATGTTTGATTTTGGAAACATTAAAGCCTTCCGCCAACATTGCTAATATTAAAGACAGAGTGGGAACCAACAGCGAAGTTTACAACGGGATTCTATTACTTTTTTGGAGATGACTGAGAACAAGTGTGCCCTATGGTCTGTCACATCGCTTATTTGAATGTACACTGTTTGTAAGCGCGAGTGTTCCGCAGGGAAGATCTTGAGTTCAGAAACAAAAGTTTGCTGTAATTGTCTTGGGCAGGGTCATAGAGCAAGAACATGTCATGTGGGGCATTGCCGTAGTTGTACGAAGAAGCATTACACTTTGATACATAAAAGCATGATACAACACAGTACGGCATGAACAAGTCCAGGTCCATCAGATTTCTCACCTATACGGCCATTACACAAATGCAATTGTTCACCAGACAGCACATCGCAGGTCAGTTATATAACAAGGCCATGGTAAATATACCAGGAATGCGGAGAGAAAGAAAATTCGTCCCTGCAATGGGAATCAATAATGTGGTTTCAGATAGTAGACAGAAAGCTAACATACAGCTTTGCAATAGTAATAGCGGCAAAAGCAAAGTGCTTTATCTTACCTAAGATTAGAGGGAATGTGCCAGCACGATGCATTGAATATGATTCATGGAAGTTACCTGCTGATATGATCTATGCAAATCAAGGGTTTGCTAATTCAGAATATGTGCATGTGTTGATTGCAGCACAACTACTCTTTCATCTACTACGTCTAAGTAGATACGTTGGCGATGGGAGGGTTCCACACACTCCAAGATACTGAATTGGGCTTAATTTTGGCGCGACGCAACAGCGTCCACTGCAGTCAATCGAAGAAGCAACGATATCTTGTTTAACAGTGAAAGAAAACAGTTTAAATGCACAGCTACTACGTTTCCGGGCAGTTTGAAGAGTTTCACACTCTTCCCAAAACTATAAAAAGCCGGAATTTGAGAGTCATTTCGAGCAACCACTACACGAGATGACTGTACTCTGATCACTCGTCCAGAGGAGTCCTACCGACTGTGATGCGTCGTTGTGTGTGATCTAGAAAACCTCATGAATGAGGAACCATTCCCAATCAGTGTGATTGAGCTTAATATAGGAGATACATCACTGGCTGTATTTCCTACATGCCATTACTAGTGACCTTCAAACACGATTGCTGAATGTCCTGGGACAGATTACAATGATACTGGAAGATAAAAAAAATAAAAGTTACGCTTGCAGGAATTGCGGTTCCACAAATTAAGTTGGGACGATACACGATACACGATACACGCCCAAATGAATTGCTGGAAAAATGGTAGCAACTTAACAGTGTGGGACGGAATGAAATTGATCGTTTCTTGTGGCTAAAAGAAGCAATCGAGGTACAAGTTTGTGGGCTTGCAGATGGTTCAGAGCTTGTGTTTATCTGCGTTCGGTTGATCATCGGGAGATGGTCAAGAGTCGTTAATTGTAAGCGTAGCGAAGAAAACCAACTAGATGCTACTGACTGCTTTATTGAACTTATAATCTGCTCAACATATTTCGGGCACTTATATGCCCATCATCAGAAGTTCGAGACTGTACTTGTGTTATTGCCACATATGGTGTGTAATGCCTTGGTTGCTGGTGGTCGGCTGTTAGGAGCAGAGCAACAGGCTATGCATCCGGGATGAGGGAAATTGTGCGAAATTGAGTCGCACAATTTCCCTCATCCCGGACGCATAGCCTGCTGCTCTGCTCCTAACAGCCGACCACCAGCAACCAAGGCATTACACACTATATGTGGCAATAACACAAGTATAGTCTCGAGCTCCTGATGATGGGCATATAAGTGCCGGAAACATGTTGAGCAGATTATAAGTGCAATAAAGCAGTCAGTAGCATCTAGTTGGTTTTCTTCTCTACGCTTATACTACTATGCAGGACAAACATACATCAAGGTCGTTAATTGTGTTCACGTTATAGGGTTGCACCAATGAAGAAGATAACTTTACCCACGTTGGAAATATGTGGAGCGTCGCTGTTGGTAGAACTATTTGATGTAATATTACTTGTTGTTGAATGTGGGGATAAATAATATCTATCTCTGGACTGATTCTATTTTAGTCTTGTTGTGGATGTCTTTACTGTCCACGAGATTGAATACAGTCGTGGCCAATAGTGTAGCACGTATTCAAGAGACTACCAAGCCAAGAAATTGGAAGCCTGTGCCTACTTTAGACAATCCTCTTGATCTTATTGGGCGAGCAGTAACACCGAAGTTGGTGAATCTTCAGGTGTGGTAGCAGGAACCATAAAGCCTTCGACAAGTGCAAGTGATTGAGGACGTCCTGAAGAACGCAGGAGCAAATACATGTGCCCACAACTGAGTATGCGTGAGATATTTTCATCACTTACTAAGTTTGTCAGAACAAATACTTATGTTCAGCGTTTTTGTCACCATGCTCGTTATGCCAACGAGAAGCAAACAGGCCATTTTAAAGCATCAGACTTGCATACAACATTGTAGGCCTGCGTTTGTATGGTTCAGCACACCTTTTGTCACGGGCAGACAGCAGATCTCAAAACTGCACTAGATGTAAAGAAGAACAGTGAATTACACAGTCTCTGTCCATTCTTAGACAGTATGAAATGCTTCGAGTGAGTGAAATTCTCAAGAATTCCTCATTGCCATATGAGAATAAGCATCCAGCCATACTACCTTGACAGAACTTACGTAAATGGCAGAATATCAGTGAATACTGCATTTTGGGCCTCAGTACTTGCTTGTGTCACTTGGACAGAAATACATGAGTCGTAGAGGGAGAAAAGTAATACGGTTAGTACTGCACAGATATTTAACGTGCTGCAAGCAAAGGGCTGTTGCATCTCAGCAGCTTCCGACAGCACCAGTATAACCTGCAAGGCCATTTTTGAATTGTGGTGTGGATTTTGCAGGATCATTTTATGTCAAACCAGGATATCCAAGAGCAAGATTCAAGTGAAGTTCTATGTCGCCGTTTTCATTTACCCAGCTGTCAAGGCAGTGCATCTTGAATTTGTCAGCAATTTAAGTAATGTGCCTTTATTGCTGCCCCTCGAATATTTATTGCACGAAGGGGGAATTGTTTAAATTTGTATTCTGACAATGGGGCGACATTTATTGGAACTCAGCATGAACTTCGAGAACTCAGGAAACTTTTTGCATCGGAATCACATCAGTCAAAATTTCCAGAACTTGCAAATTCAGAAGCATTCACATGACATATTATTCGCCCTTTGGACTTCAGGAGGCTGGCGTGCGCTGTATAAAATTTCACTTGAATGGTAGAGATCACAACATTTACTTTCGAAGAACGAATCAGTCTGCTGACTCAAGTAGAAGCATTTCAGAATTCTCGCACTCTTACAGCTTTGTCTGACGATCCAAATGACCTCACCCGTCTTAGTCCAGGGCATTTCCTGGTAGTTGCTCATCTTACAAGTTTTCCTGAGCCTAAGCTGTCTGCTATATCAGTCACTTGTCTAGGTGGCAGCACTTGCAGCGGACCCAACAACTTATTTGGGTAAAGGTGTTCCAAGGCCTATCTTAACAGTCTGCAGGAAAGAAGCAAATGGGCCTCCACTCAGCCGAATCTGCATCCAGGTACTGCTGTCGTACTTACATCTGCGTCACACATTTTACAGTTCATTA
>Ga0123355_10017844_pt1 | contig 11228 bp, 10 predicted proteins | sample TergutEmb28metaG_3_FD_89872 | JGI IMG/M metagenome (GOLD analysis project Ga0123355, IMG submission 89872) | Embiratermes neotenicus P1 segment gut microbial communities from Petit-Saut dam, French Guiana - Emb289 P1 | ecosystem: Host-associated > Arthropoda: Insects > Digestive system > Gut ...
AGAGTTTTTTGCCACACATGGAGTCGCATATTCTAGGCAGGCATTCCGCCAAGTTATTGACTTGCTGATCGACGAGGATGATTAAAGATGACCCGATCTTTCTTACGTCTCCAAATTCTACGAAGTATAGGTAGTCTCGACTGGGGTTAAATCCTACGGAGACATATCTGGCCCTGTCTACGTCGATTAAAAAGGGACGTCGAAGTAGGACTCTCTTCGGGTCGAATATCGGATTGATGGCCTCGACGTAGCAGTTACAGGTGTCAAATTCTGGTGGCTTGACGAGTTTATGCACCAACTATTGTTCTGTAGTGTCTATCCGACGTCTTCTGGCCGCCATCGTTAAGAGCAGAGTGACAGGCAGGTACATGCTCGTTCGTGTTTTATGTCGCTGAAACAAATTTGGCATTAAAGCATTTTACATAAAATTTCGTCTGCAAATGGTACATCAACCAATCGTAAGTTAAGTGCACGGTTTTGGTTGTGCAATTTATGTGGGGAAATTTATGACAAGGAATGCTGCACCACTATTTATGATTGAAAGATGTTGGCAAAGGGCAATTAAAGTCTTGCAGATTGAGAATCGGGCGACTCAATGGGTCGGTGAGAAATTTGCATTTTGAAACGCCATAGGCGTAGAGATGGGCGAATCCCGCCACAGCCTTGTTCGCTACAGTGTACAAATCTTGGTATGTTATATGACCGTCTTCGCAATTGAGTCCGTTTTCGTCCGAGCCGTGAGACGTCATGGTGTACGGGCTCTTAAAACGGAACGAATAGGACACGTTGGCGGCAGCTATAGATAGCTCCTTGACGACTAACTCATTCTGACGTCCCCTCAAAAATTCGAAATCTATAACGACCTCCATATCGGTGGAGAATATAATTAAGATGACGAAATTACGAAAAATCGCCTACCATTTATAGAAAACTGGAGATGCATTGACCGCCGCTGCCGCGGCGCAGCAGCGGTCCGAACTCGGACACGAAGTGCCGGGCTGTCTGCTCGTCTGCCTCGCGGGCGTCGAAGAGTCCGACAAATTACTACGGGATGTAACCCAGGTCCGTGTAGAGGGCGAATATACAGCAACATTTGCCCCAGACTTTACTCGTCAGGCACTAAAGTTGTTTCTTGTTATAATCCGAGACTGTACATTTGCGTCTTATGAACGCTTGAATGTCGGGAACGAGCGGTACGGTGCCGTAAGAATAGAAGTAGTAGGCACTCGAGGACGTGGGTCGGAAATGTACGGCTAGCCAGTGCGAATCCTTTTCCGTATTAGGATCGGCATTAACCTTTTGGAGCCGGAATTATTTTTTGAATTTTCGCGCACCCTATATATAAAATGTGAATAATACAGGAAACAAATACGTTAGATTTATGAAACAAACTGCATTTTGAAAAGGAAAAAGCGGAGATTATATACCATATTTAAAATATTCAGTACCTGTATTTGTTGAATAAATATATAAAATGCAACGTTTAGAGGTTACAACCACTATAGTCGTCGTTAGGCGTTAAAGAGTTAATTATGTCGGTGCAAGATTGTGCGACAGACAGTGGCAAAAGATCGTAGGGGAAAACTCCTAAGAATGATTTAACGTTTCTCAGGGTGCACAATATGTGTCGTGTCCATTAGATGTCTGTGTTCGGGAAAAATCTAAGCGAACGGAATTATCAATTCGAGTTAAAATATACACGTGATGGGTTCGGGCAACGGCTTACTAAATTTCAATTCTACTCTGATATTACCATTATCAGGATGAGACTATGTCCCTCTGCGGCCCCAAGGTCCGGTTTCAAGTCGAAAAGCATCAAGAAAAAACCGTTTATACACATATCGTTAGTTATCTGGGGTCCTGAGTTCGAGTGGTGAGTGCCCGACGCTTCGAAGAGCGTCCTGTATCCCACGAAATATGTCTTCTCGTGTTCCATGTTAAGAGATAGGCCCTAGGCGGGTATCTTTTTGCCGTTCACGTTCAGCGCGAAAGAACTGAGATTGTAGTGGTGGAAATAATATGGGTTCGTATTCAGGGAGCCAAAAAAAAAATCGGTGTTCTTCACCATGGTGAAAAGGAGGCGTTTTGTGACGGGTCCCAACACGGCGTTGTCTGTAGACAGAGTTTGTGCCACGCTAGAAAATTTGAAACTCTTTAGTTCCACTCTCGTAAGATTATATCGCGCGAGCGCGCCTTTCGTGAGAGTGGCATTGTGTGCCAACAGGATCGTAGGATTTGTTTTTACGCGATTGACCAATAGACAGACATCGAGAAATTTGAAGAAAGCCTTTGAGTCCGCATCTTTATTCATCAAGTAGACACTCGCCCTGGAATTCGTGAAGTTGAGCAGATGTGTGCTCCCTCTTCGCTGAGTATTCTTTTACAGTGTCAATATCAGTTGCATAGTCCTTTTTTAGGACCTACACTTAAGTCTTCTTTACTCTCACAAAATTAAATTTATCTCTCCATAGATTAAACTGCGCGGCGTTGACGTCACAGTCACCAAGGACCAGCCCCACAGTCTTCCAAGGAATCGTACGGTAATATCGCTTCTAGGAACATTTCACACTCGACTCTTCTTCCTTATGTTAAACAAACAGAAAACGCACAAACGCTTACAAGAGAATCCCCGAAAGCCGCATGTCTCGAATTGTATAGCGCTTATGATTGATGGTGCCAGCTAGAGGAAATGTATTAATGTCGACAGACTTACAGATACAACTTCCAGAAGGTTGTTATGGTCGAATCGCTCCCCGTTCAGGGCTGGGTCTAGAACATCACATAGACATAGGAGGGGAGTAATTGATCAAGATTATCGCGGTAATCTAGGTGTTATTCTATATAATCTTTCGGATGTACAATATGCCGTTTATCGGGATGACCGCATTTTTCAACTTATTTGCGAAAAAAATTATTATCCTACTTTAAAAGAAGTACAGATATTAGATGTTACGGTGAAAGAGGGTTTGGATCAACAGGCATAAATTAAAAGTTTTGTTCTTTACAGATGAATCTGAATCTTTCACAACATTTCCACCTTGTCGCGTCGAACCAAGTAGTCCAAATACACACATTGGAGATCAACAAACCGTATTCTGTCCTATTTGCCCGACGGCTCATCACTCAGTTCGGTTCAACAGTTTTAATGACGTTGCAGTCAGAGGAGGGTTTCAATGTAAAAATTTATTAACCCAAGAGCTATTCCGATGTCGTCGATGAGAGTGACATCGAGGATATCAATACCGGCAGAAAACGGTACAAATTAATTTATAGAGGTAGAACGGGGTCAGCTTACGTCATACATATGGAATTGTGAGACAAAAGTCGAAGACATACATTCAGAACTGTAATGAAAGAGTTGTATGACAAGAAATAAATACTTGTAAATTTTCATATATAGTTTATTAAATTTTTCCAGACATCATCATGTTACTCAAAGACAAGATGTTTCCCTCATCTAACTCCTATGTAGACAAATATGCTGAATTGCGTGCGATTGCAAGCTGTGGCTCGTGGTTCACAGAGTTTCAACCCGTCCGTTTTCCTAACTTTCAAAACTTTAACCAACTCCTATTCCTATTTCTTCAGCAGGGTTTATGCTTTTCCTTTACAGGGCCCCTTGTCGTCGTCATAATGGATTTTATAAATTCTTTCATAGCTGTATCATTTATTATGATTCTAAATGAACATCTAACCATACGTTTAATTTTTCAAAAAGATCAAAATGTAATTCAAAATTTCAACATCAGTTCCGTTTGGTTTGAACTTGTACAAGTATTGAATGACAGCTGCATCTACCGTGTGCGTACCGGTTATTTTGGCATACTCATGAACTTTTACGGCATCGATGCAGATTCGCGTTGTGAATACCGCTCAAACGTAGATTTCGTGCATTTTGTTTGGGAACATTTTGAGCGGTTTCCTATAAGGACATTTGCTATTACCGTTCTTCCACTGGACAACGCCCCCACCCCACTCCGCTTAGAAGACACCAGATTTCTGTATCTAAAACATTACAGAGCATTCAGCGATGGTAGGTGGAAGGATAGAAAGATTGCGAAGAATGTGTCTTCAAGTTCCATCTAACCTTGCAAGCTCTTAGCGCCTGTCGCCAACCTGAAGATGATTGTTCTTGTATTATTTGCAGACGGCAGCCTCCCTCCTTGCGCGACAAATGCTCTGATTTACATTTCCGTAATGTAAAACATTTTGAATTGAATGCAAACACGACCTTCCAGCAGTACGTGTATGCAGTCAATTCAAAACTTGTGCATGAGAGTAAACACTTTCCTCCAAATTTTCCCTCAATTCAAATATTTTTCAAATATTACTCTTTCGAAACTAAAATCCATAATAATTGTCCTGGAGGTTGTTCATGGCATTGTGAAATTTATCGCGAATTTGAAATTGTTTCTGATGCTATTTCAGCTCTATCAGATATAAATAAAAATACATTTTGGTGCACCGCGTGCGACAAGGGTCTCTTCTTTCCCAAGACCTTCAACTTACATCCCAACCCCTAGTTAGTCACTACCTCCAAATCGCACGCAATTTTTACACACCCTTACCTATCCTATTAATATCCTTCCCTATATCTTCTTGCAGTTAATAATGAACCGTACGAAGAGTACTGGTCAAGGAAAGTTCCATTCAAAGCTATCTCAGAATGTTACCTCGGATGGCACATCTATCGTCAAGAGGCTGGCTTCCCGCTCTGTCACGGGGCGAGGTCTTCAAATTCAAATCCATCAACATATAGGGTTTCAATTAAATCTAGTCTGGCACACAACTAGCAATGGCAAGGAGACTTCGAGGTGTAGAGAAATATTGTTTTTAATGTATGAGGATGTTACAGATTTCTGTGAAACATTAATGAGTAGAGCGTTTGAAGGCATGTGTGATGGTGTATGTGTACATGTCATCGAATGGCTCAAAGATAAAGTCGAACAGTGTCGAGTAAACATCATCACGTGTCACAAATTAAAAAAAAGTATAATAATCCCCTAGGTCCTGGGAACGAACAATACAAGAGACTGAAACAAGCAAGTGGTTTCGCTGCACCTATCGTGTATCATCGTCTTAAGTATTCTTTTCGGATTAAAACTTATGAACATGCAATAAATTATGCATTTTCTCATACACACTTTAATGCACTAACGCTCTCAAACATCACATGACGTATCCGATACATCACGTGATGTTGGCTTGCGATCTGTTGAAATAAACCAATCACCATGTAAACGCGTTCAGTCTATAAACAGGTGTAACAAGTGTCGTGGATTTCAGTCGAAGATATCTTGGGTGGTGTAGAAACTTCGCCTACTTAGAAGATTTATAATACGTTTGTTGTGGAACCTAATACAATTAGTGTGAAGAAAGTTGTGGCTTTTATGTACGGCAAGGTGTTCCTGTGGAAAGAGCTATAGACTGTTTTAATGTTTGTATGGGCTTGGGCAGTTATTATGTATCATGCGCTATGAAGGTTTGGTACTCTATATGGGATAGAAATCCTTAAAAGACTCATAAGGCAGAACATTATTCCATGTCTCTGAAACGTTGGATATGGATAAACGGAGAGGCTTTATATAAGCATGAAGCGGTGTGGCCGGAGATTACAATAATGCAGTTCGGAACTGAAAATACTGGATGTCAGCAAATTATGAAGACTACAATCGAACATGTTCGTTCGTGCACAGCAATGTAATCAGACTTTCAGCAACAATAAACATCATACAACTATCCGTTATCTTCTTATCTCTTTTCTCCATACCTCAAACATGGCGCAGTTGCAGCCATAAGTTATTTTTCATAGTAGCAACCAATGGCCACCTCATAATAATTATTCCCTCCTCCTCTTTACCTTGCACACAGCAACACAAGACAGTTGCCATAATGTAAGAGCTAGGTTGTAATTCAAAGTGGCTGCTATTCCCTTCTTCTCCTTACCTCAAATATGACGCAGTGGCAACCATAGTTTATATTTCATAGTAGCAAACAATAGTCGTCTCATAACAATCATCCCCCCTCCTCTTTACTTTGCACAAGGTGTAGTAACACCCACCTTCAACACGAGACAGTTGCCATATTGTAAGAGTTAGCTTATAATTCAGATTAGCAGCCAATGGCGAATTTCAAAATGGTTGCAATTCCCTTCTTCTCCTTACTTTAAACATAGCGTGGCGGCAAATATGTTATAATTTACAGTAGCAGCCAATAGCTACTTCATAACATATATTTCCTCTCCCTCCGTGACACTAGCACGGAGTAGCAACGGCTAGGAACGGCCAACAGAATCCTACCAGACATCACGGCGGCTGCGCTTACCAGACGTCACGGCGGATCGATCACATTTCCCCCCACACAGCGGCGCGCGGGGCGGTATGGCAATTTCTTTACGACCTCCTGCTAAGGTCGACGACCGAAAAGAAAAACCCTTGTCATGGGGCGTAGGGGGGCGTTGTGGCACACTGACAATATACCTTGAAGAGTCGAAAACCCTGGAATCGGCACATACCACAACAAAAACTACGACCTGGCATGGACAACTTCTCACACAACATAGGGGTTAAACCCTTCTCATGCTATATAGGGGTGCCATCCTGACAAAATACCTAGGGGTGGAGTCGAAACCCCAGGATCCGGGAAAATCCACCCCTTATTACTATCGTCAATATAAGATATGTTTTCTTGCATTTCACATCTATATACAATTGAAATGATTCTTCACAACAGTCAAGCTGGTGCAGTTTTATGTCAGTAAATCTCCTTCTTTTAACGTTACATCACGCATTACAGTACAGCTGGCTTGTAACAATACAGATATGTTAAATCCTTTGCACCCGTAGTCAATTCGCAGCTACATGAACAGATCCTGTCGTCATGGTTTTACAATGATACAATTCTGCCTCTTCTTTCATCAAAAAGTATAGCCTTGTCTGGTCAAGAAATAATATTCATACTTTTGTGTCAATGTACAGAAATTCGTTATTTTACAAAGCCATTGATATAGCAATCAATTTAACCTTTTGTTGCCGGAATTATTTTTTTTATTTTAGCACATCCTGTATATAAAATGTGAATAAAACAGGAACCAAATACGTTAGAATTATGAAATTAACAGCAAATTGAAGAGAAAAAAACGGAGAGTATATACCGTGTTTAAAATATTCAGTACCTGTACTTACTGAATAAATATATAATATGGAATGTTTAGAGGTTAACGGTGCGGTACGACAAATATAGTGGTCGTTAGGCGTCAAAGGTTTAATAACCCCAGAATCTACCATTGCGCACGGCGGACTGTTTGGACAAACAAAGACGCAGATATTTGAAATGAATCACGTAAATTCTGCAGCAAGCCTCACAACAGTGCAGCGTTTTTAATCGAAACATTACGTAACTTGTATCATGAACTGCAACATAACTGAATGCAACTGGCTGAGAAAAGAAATGTGAGCAGCGAATAGGAATATGACATAATGGCCTTTACCATTAAGTTCATTCAAATTTATTGTTTAAATTGACGGTTTGTTTGCTGCTGTATGCAGAACATATCTCAAACTGCGTCCTGCGTCTGACGTCACAACACACGGAAGTCTCTCGCTCCCACATTATAATATTCCTATAAGAGTTTCGTCTGTACGGGTGAAGGCAAGGTAAACTTAAGTAATATGCCAGACAAGTCACATAGAATAATCGCTGGCAATTCGACGGGGCTAAAGTGGGAAGATTTATCGGTGTGCCGTAGTTTTGTGGAGAAGGCAGAGAGCTTGGCCTGTACTGGTATACGTGTATACAGTAAATGGTGCAGCTTATCGAGCGAGCTGAATGAAAGAGAATACATGTGGGCACTTCCGAAGTGACGTATTGCAGAGTCAGGCTTATGAATTACGGAAAGGGAAGCGGAAATTCCGCAGTAAGATAGATAAACCTACGGTCACTGCAGTGCACATTTTCCCCTTTCAGCTCTGAAGACGTCACCAGTGCACGACGTTGGGTAAGGTCAAAATTATTCAGCGATACTTTCCATTATACGACGCGAAAAGCAGAATAAATCGTATATTGTGGGGTAGCCTTAAGCGTGGTGCAACATTACAATGTGAGACTGAAGGTTATAGCTAAAGTAGCAGCAGCCACAGCAATTGCAGCTTCAGGGGAAAGGAAACAGTGCCAGACAGGGAGAGTGGGAAGCTGTTCTGCGTAGAGAAACGGCATTATTACTTTTAAGACGCAATGACTCTTGACACATTGATTGGTTTAATGTGTTTTTGTTACCAAAATGCCAGCCACTGTTCTATAATATTACATAAAACAAATTGGCTTCGGAATATTGTTTCTAAGAGCTCTCCATTCATGTCTTGTGCTGCTTCAATTTGTGCTGTACGTTTGGCAGCTCGTGTCTGGCCTGAAGCGGAACAAGCCACAGCGCTAAAAGAGTTCACCATTTGGTACGAGGAGTGGTTAGTAATAAGTGTAATGTGTAAAAGTGCTTGGTTATGGAATTTCACATGTCACTTCAACTCTCTGTATTTATGTCCATAAGAAACAGCACACCTCCCCTTATGTCAATTACAGGCCTCGAAACATTCCCTGAAATGCTGTTCTGACAAGAAAAGTAAGCTAAATTTCTCCCTAAACACTCCAGTACAGTTACAGGTACAATCGCTCTTAACCTCGGCACTACACTCAAGTGAGTGTTCACCCACACGTTCCTGACAATTTAGCCAGCGAAAAAATCCCCGGTACCAATGTGTGTGTGATGCCTGAAAAGCATGCCTGCTTAATTGCCTATTGGTTTATTATTGTAATTATTTATTTATTTAGTCTGTCAGTTGGGATACGGACATGACTCACAGGACGTTCTATCAACAACATCCTACTGCACTTTCCTCAGAATTGAGTTCTAAGAGCCACCAACCCACAAGTTGTTCACACTCTGCTCGAAAGGTTAAATTTTCATAACGTTTGTACTTTCCTCTTCCAGTATACACCCTGTGTTATGCTGTCCATCTGATCCTGTAAACATCACTATGTCGCAACTCTCACAGGATTAGTTGCCAATTAATTCCATTATCAACTTTCAAAATATAAAGCTGAAACCCATTTACTGTTAACTATTTAAAATATATAGTATTATCTAGCAGTAGGTGAAAACGCCCACGGTTCAGAACACTACCGGAAGTTACACGTACAATGGCACTGTCTGATAAAAATGTAACAGTTTATAATCTATTCAAATAGAACTAAGATGCATGCTGTTACGCGAGTTTGTAGGTTTTTACAGCGATATAAATAGCATAAACGTTCTTCTGCTATGTAAAGCTACGTTGCAGGTTAAGTGGTTACAGACGTTTCGACAGACAGTGAGGGTCTCATTTTGAAAAGTGCAAACATCGAAGACGATTCTGCCCGTGTAAGATATACTCAACATTTTTCTTCGGAAAGTGCAGGAAAACATTAGCCAAAGACGAGGGGGTCTAAACATACAGTTGGTTTTGTCGAGGGCGAGATGGGCTAAAAATGTGGCATGCATGACAATAAGAAATAAGCCCACAGATGTTTAGCCGGAATAACTGGAGCCAAGACACCACTTGCAGGAAATGTGTGTAAATGGGACGATAGCATTAATATGGATCTTAAAGTTGTGAGATGTCAGGATATGGCCCGTACACATCGAGAGTAACGCAGAGACTAATAGCAGGCCACTGTGAACACAGTAATGTATATTTGGTTGTACCAAAGACAAGAAATTCAGTCTTCTTGTACAATAAATCATATAGTTATCAAGACGGTAGAGGCACTGCACTACAAGCCGGAAGGTTGCGGTTTGAATTCCCGATAAGGTCACTGGAAATTTTCATTAGCATAAACCTTCCGGCCGCAGTATTTCTCTTAGTTCGACTCATCCTCTAACACAAAGGATTACCGGGAATATTTCCGTTGGGGCGTAAAGGCGACTGGTTCTTAGGGCTGATGAACTACCTAAATTAATTTGTTGACAATCTTGAAATCTGGGAGACTCAAAATTCTGCAGCCCTCACACAAATTGTATAGGCATGTGGACATATTGTTCTAATTTTACATTTACCTTTACCTTTACCACTACCTTTACCACTAACAATACATTTACAATTATCATTACCTTTACCGTTACCATTACATTTATCTTTATCTTTACTTTTATCCTTACCTATACCTTTACCATTACCTTCGAAATTACCCTTACCTTTACCTTTACCTTTATTTTTACCTTTACCATTACCTTTATATTTGCCATTAAATTTACCTTTAATTTTGACTTTACCAATAGCTTTACTTTCACCTTTACCTTTACCTTTACACTTACCTTTACCTTCACTTTGTACACTTAACACTTCTTCAATAGGAATCAGCTCCATTGGCTGCCGCAATGCATTGGTTCAAAACGTTCTGTACATTTTATTACACAATTCACCCTTAAAGCTATAAACCAATTTCAATGAACTAATCTTTAACCTAGACGATGTTACACGATCAGCTGTGCATAGAACGGTACAGTGACGGTGTGCTGTGACTGTCGATGTACAGGAACTGGGACAACACAGCTGTCGGTCACGCAGTTGGCCAAGTTACCTTCCGACCGTCTGGGGCGAAACTGTATTAAAATTTGTTAATTTTATTTAGAGTGACAACATCAGCACAAAACAGCTTCTGTTACGGTATGAATGTAGCCCAAGTGATTTGTTTAACGGTAGGGTTTATTTGGTTAATATATTTTTGTAACACAAAATAAAATAACAGGATAAAGGCTACCGGAAAATGACAAAAGTTAAACCCAAATTGTGTACATTACACAACACGTCACAGCTGTAGCTCATTGTTATAAATAAATATATGAACTGCAATGTGAGACAGAATAGTGAAAAAGATTAAAATTGATTAAATTGAAATTTGTGTGATATTTGAATGTGAGTGGAACAGTCGATAATTCAGTGTTGAGAATGGCGATTGGCTTAGCGAACTGAGTGCTGGGGACGATATTGGGAACAGGAGAAAGAGAAGCAGAACGTTCCGTTTCGGGGATTGTGTGTTGACAGCAGATTGTGTTAGGGTGATTTGATAAGGGGTGGGAAGGGAAGGGAAGGGAGTAGGGGAATTGTGTGTTGACAGCAGATTGTGTTAGGGTGATTTGATAAGGGATGGGAAGGGAAGGGAAGGGAGTAGGGGAATTGTGTGTTGACAGCAGATTG
>Ga0123355_10017845_pt1 | contig 11227 bp, 12 predicted proteins | sample TergutEmb28metaG_3_FD_89872 | JGI IMG/M metagenome (GOLD analysis project Ga0123355, IMG submission 89872) | Embiratermes neotenicus P1 segment gut microbial communities from Petit-Saut dam, French Guiana - Emb289 P1 | ecosystem: Host-associated > Arthropoda: Insects > Digestive system > Gut ...
GCACATGTCTTATTTTTTCACCTATTGCCATACACTAATAAAATGTTGCGTTTTAGAACATTATGCAATAATATGTTCTATATTAGAACATGGGAGGATAAAAAATGATAGACTCAAAAGAAGGGGTAGACACTCCTGAAGAAGTGAAAAAACAGAATGACATACGACATTTTTTGGAATATATAATATCGCAAATCTTCAGTGATGAAGTTGAAGAATCAAAAAATAATTGTCATGCACCCGACACTTTTTCAAAGCACTCATGCTAGACTCCCATATAGGGTTTAAAAGGCATCCACCAGCACCTAGCTTTCGGTACACTTGTGTTGGACAAATCACCCTGAAATTCCCCTTCAAATGTGAAGGGGTGGCGACCGAAGGTCGACGGGGTAGTTAAAATGCGATAAGTCGTGATAAGCAGCCACAGAGTAATCTCATAAAGAGATGATGCCTTATTAAACATTCCTAAAAGACCCTAAAAAACCAAGTAAACAAAAAAAGGAACGAATTTTCAAAATTCGGGTTTGTAAAAATGCTTAATGAAAAACAAATCGCTCACTATGTCAACCTAATGCACTTAAAAGAATACGAAGCATTAACTTTGGCATCTGAAATCGCGCGACTAAATCCAATCGAAATAACTTTCACAGAATACAAGCGAAAAACAAGAAGTAAAGACTGGAAAGCAAGAATAAAATTTTCAGGCACGTATTATTCAGATAAGTACAAGAGAGTAATCAATAAAATCAACTACGCAAAAGGTAATCGCATCTTAACTGTCATCTCGAACACCATGGACGCACAGGTGTGAGAGATCCCTGATACGCAGAAAGATGTCTAAAAAAAGTTTACAAAAATCAAAAATAGTGCTTGCAATTTAGTATTCGTCGGTGTATAGTATGTGGTTATGAACTTACTTGACATTATTGAAAAAGACGGATTAAAAGAAAACGCACCAAAGTTTAACGTGGGTGACACGGTTAAGGTGCACTTTAAGATTGTCGAAGGAACAAAAGAAAGAATTCAAATTTTTGAAGGGTTGGTAATTGCCCGCAAAAATGGCGGAATTCGCGAAACATTTACCGTACGTAAAATCAGTTTCGGTATAGGGGTGGAAAGAACCTTTCCCGTACACAGCCCACGTGTAGAAAAAGTCGAAGTAATCCGCGAGGGTGCGGTTCGTCGTGCGAAGTTGTATTACATTCGTGACCTTACCGGTAAACGTGCAACAAAGGTTCGCGAAAAGAAAGGTATACAAACAACCAAAAAAGTGGTTAAAACCGCGGAAGAGCGTTTGGACGAATTAAAATCCAACAAAGCAAAAGCAACTGTAAAGGCACCAAAGTCCAAAGCAAAACCAAAAGTAGAAAAAAAGGTGACAGCAGCCGATAAAAGAAAAACAGCAAGAGCAGAAGCAAGGGTCGCGGCAAAAGCAGCAGAAGAAACACCAACACCAACAGCAGGAGAAACCAAAACCGAAGAATAAAAATTAAAAGTCCGCAGGGACTTTTTCTTTTTTTACATGACTGTACAACGCCAATCCAAACAACAAAGTTGCCACGATGATATAATAAATCGACAGTTGTACAATCATTGATGTGAACAGTATTACAACCGCGGTTATGACATATGGTTTAACTCGATGCTTTTGTGTCGCGTAGTCCCGAATGTCCCGCCACGTAACTTTTTTGGGTTTTGTGCATCCATAAATTTTTGGAAAAGTTTTGTTGGGTAATAGGTATTTCAAATAAAATTGCTCGTAAGTATACAATTTGGTGTCGGTCGATTTTGCAAAATAAATAAGCTCCGGCCGAAAGTCCCCGACAGAAATTTTTTCATCGGTCACCGCGGATATAAGTTTTTCCATTTGTTGCTTGGACATTATTTGCATTTGTAATATTACAAGTTTCATATGTTCGATTTGTTGTTTTGATGTGAACGCGTTTGCGGAGCGGTTAGCGGTTAGTTTTGCGACGACAAAATTAACTATTAAGGTCACAAGTGTCGCCAATATCATGGTTTCAAAAAATCCCCGCACGTAAAACCCAATCCACAGATACGCGATGATGAAAACGAAAAAAGACCTGACTAAAAGATTTGTTGTTCGGGCGACAATCATGTTACAATTATAGACAATGAAAGTAATAGTTAAAAGTTTGGTGGAAACCCGTCGCGTTGCACAAAAATTTGCAAAGGAATTAAAAACCAAAAGGCGCGCAATCGTTTTGATGTACGCAAACATGGGGGCGGGGAAGACGACCTTTGTCGCCGAAGTGGTGCGCAACTTGGCAAAAGGCACAAGGATTTCCAGTCCAACCTTTACGATTATCAATCAATACACGTCCAACATTTTCCATATGGACTTGCATCGAATACGCGACATTAGCGAACTCCGCAACACCGACTTTTTCGAAATCATTTCGGGGGATAACATTGTGTTTATCGAATGGGCGGAAAGATTGGGCAACATGAAGATAGACAACGCAATAAAGGTCAAAATTGGTATCGGGGAGGGCAATTGCCGTGAGTACGACATTAATTATTGATTCTGTACATTCCCAATTGACCGTTGGACTATTGTCCAACGGTCACATAGTTTGGAAATCTCATAACGAACAAAAACAGCACGACAAAAACATCAACCGTATCATCAACGAATTGGTCGCAAGTCATTCCGAAATTGATGCATACGCTATCGTGACGGGTCCAGGGAGCTGGACAGGTTGTCGCGTAGGGGTCGCCGCGGTAAAGGGCTTTTGTTTCGGCAACAACAAACCGGTTTTTGCACTTAATTCGTTGGATGCATTAGGGGAAAAATCAGCAATTAAAAGTCACGCAAACATATATTTCGTGAAAGAAAACGGAAAATACTTAAGTAAGGAATTACAAAACACAGAAGGTTACAACACAATGGAAAATACACCCGAATACAGGGACAATCTATTAAAACAATTGGTCAACCCCATCACCGCGAAAGAGTTGGAACCGTTTTACATCACCGAATTTCAAGTCAAGACATAAAAAATAAACATGCAAACTATCTTATTCTTGCACGGTTGGGGTGGGGACGAAAATTCTTTTGCAGGGGTCTTGCCGTATTTTCGGCGACATTATAAGTGTGTAATTCACAAATTCGACCATAACCCTGACACTGTGATGAGCCTTGAAGATTATGCAGATGAAATCGAAGTTCCAGATAAATGCCACATCATCGCACATTCTTTCGGAGCAAGAGTAGCGGTTTTATTGGCACAAAAATATCCTGATAAAATTAAAAAACTTGTTCTCACCGGTCCCGCAGGCATCAAACCAAGATTTAGTTTTTGGCGGTGGCTAAAAATTAGACTTCACAAACTGGGTTTTCACCAAAAGGGAAGTAAAGACTATCGCAAACTTTCACCCACTGGGAAAAAAACATTTCAGAACGTACTACACAGAAATTTGCGGAATGAAATTTCGCAAATCGCGGTTCCGACCCTTATTATCTGGGGCAAACGCGACACCGCGGTACGACGGTACATGATAAACCGCTGGACAAAATTGTCACCGGACACTAGAATAGTAATATATAAAGATGCGGGGCACTTTTGCTTTATTGACCACCCCGACAGGTTTATTATAGATACGCAGAATTTTTTAAAAGGGGAGCAGTGCAGTAATGTTTGATTTCGGACCACAGCAATATTTGACACTTGCAATAGTTGTATGTTTGGTAAATGCTTTTGTCATGTGTTTGGTGGCGTACCGATTAATGCATGTGTTTCAATTAAGTGGTTACAAGATACGAAATTATTTATTGTGGGTGGGCGACAGAAGGTCAAAGTTTTATATTAGGCTATTCGCACTTTCCATTTTAAGTTTAGGGGCAATGCTGGTAGTCAATATCTTCTTCTTGCAATTTGAAATCATATTCCTTTCATTCCTTGGGCTGATATTCTATTTTTTCCTGTCATTCATGTTTATCGCAAATGTTTGGAATGCGAAATACAAGGCCGATCTTCGCATGACATCGCGTGTCAAACGATTGTATGTATTATTGTACATCGTAATATTCATCTTGACATACACGGTCTTGCGTATCGGTTGGGACAACGAAGTAATCCGTTTTGCCCTTATCGCACTTATTCCAATGTCATTGCCGGTTGTTTTGATTATATGTAATGCAATCTTGTATCCGTTGGAAGAAAATATCCGCCTTGGATTCCTTTCAAAGGCGCAAAGAAAATTAAGGCGTCCTGAATTTGAAAGCCTAATACGTATTGGTATAACAGGAAGTTATGGTAAAACCAGTTGCAAGAATATACTTGCCAGAATGTTGGAAAAAAAATACCACGTGGCTACAAGCCCAGCAAGTTTTAATACGCCTATGGGTTTTTCTAAAACCATCAATAATATTTTAGAGCCAGAGCACGAAGTCATAATAATGGAAATGGGTGCACGCTATGAAGGGGATATTAGGTACCTTGCAAAACTTTTCAAGCCCAAATACGGTATATTGACAAGCATAGGTCCACAACATCTTGACACCATGGGGCCAATTGAGAGGGTGCAAAGAACAAAGTCAGAATTAGTGCATGCATTACCGAGTGACGGAATCGCGATACTAAATGGGGACAATGAACGGTGTAGGCAGGTTTTTGAAGGGTTGGAAATCGAAAAGTATTTAAGCAATCTAGACACCATGGCTACTGATAAAAAAATCACGCAAGATGGATGCGAGTTTACCCTTCACATCGACGGGAAGTTTGTCCAAGTCAAAACCCGACTTCTGGGTAGACACAACATTGAGAATATTTTGATGTGTGCAATTCTGGCGGAAAAATTGGGTGTAGAGATAGAAAAAATCGCAGAAGCAATTAGTGAGTTGGAGCCAACACGCCATAGACTAGAGCTAACCACCACGCAGGCAGGGGTTCATGTTTTGGACGACAGTTATAACTCAAGTCCAGACGGGGTTCGGGCATCACTAGAGGTTTTGTCATTGTTCAAAGGGATGAAAATTGTGATGACCCCAGGACTGGTTGAATTAGGGGCAAAGCAAGACGAAGAAAATTTCAAATTCGGGGTCAGAATTGCAGAGGTGGCAGACAAAGTCATAGTGGTAAACGAAATAAATCGTACATCAATCCTGGACGGATTAAAAAGTCAGAAATTCGATGACAAAAGCATATTCACGGTTGCGAATTTAGAGGAGGCAAAATCGGTGTACGCAGGGTTGCTAAAATCTGGGGATGTGCTGCTAATACAAAACGACTTACCGGATAACTACGTGTAAGTATTGACGTCTATATAAGATTTGTGATATGGTTTGGTTATGAAAAAAAGAAACATTCTAATCGGAGCAACAATGCTAGCGTCCCCTCTAATCACGGAGGCACAAAATGTTGTATTTCAAGGCAGTCCGCAGCAACACAAGGAGTGGCAGGCACAACAGCGGGGACAAACCCGCATTAATGAGAGTGCAAAACGTCAATATATTGACCACGTTAAAAGCGAAATAAGAGAAATTTTTTCAAATGAAAATGCATTTGCAGTATTGCATGAGCTTAATCAATTTCATCAAAAGAGTTCATTTTTCATAAGAACAAGTTTCATAGAAGACAAGGCATCAATTGCAATGTTTAATGAAATTGACGCCTTGTTTGCAGATGCACGCAGGCGGTTGATTTTTGCGGTAGAAATGGCAATCGATTTGGAAATGTTACACATTAGACGTCTCCAAGTGAGTCCAACCGACAAGCTTATCAGTATAAATATATTGTTTAAACAGTTAAGGCAGATAATTAGTGAAAACTATCAAGGCGAAGATGCACAAAGATTACACGAGAAACTAGATAAAGCGGTAACAAACGCGAGGGTTGATGCCAAAACAGTACAAAATGCCAGACAAGATAGATAATGACAATTTGATATAAAATTTCATATATAAATACCATGAAAAACATAGTGGTAATTTTTGGTGGCAGAACGGTTGAACATGATATCTCAATTTTGACGGGGTTGCATGCCGCAAAACATGTGACGGGACACAAAGTTTTACGCGTGTACCTGACAAAAGATAATGTGATGACAATGTACGGAAAGAAAAAACCGATATATTTCTCCAGTGGGAAACTAAACAACAAAATAAAAATTGATTGTGTCATAAATTGTTGCCACGGGGGAGTTGGTGAAGGTGGGGAATTGGCGGGGTATTTTGAAACTGCAGGCATACCTATTACCAGCTGCAATCCGTATACAGCTCATATCTTGCAGAGTAAAACTAAAACCCGTGAAGTTCTTTCATCAAATGAATTTATACAGCCAGAAATAAACCCAGAAAATTTTCCAATGATTGTCAAACCAGATAGCCTTGGCAGTAGTATCGGAATTTCCGTGGCAAAAGATGAGTACGAATTAAATCGTGCAATTGATTTGGCAAAATCAATGGACAATGAAATAATCATCGAAGAATACCTTAAAATCGACCACGAGATAAATTGTTCCGCGATGCGGGTGGGTGGCGAAATTGTCGTCAGCGATTGCGAAGAAATAAAGAACGATAAAAATTTCCTTGATTACAACACAAAGTACCTTGATTCGTCATCCGGTTTTATAAAAAAAGGCGGCAAAAAAACCAAAATCCCACACGAAAAGGAAATCAAAGAATTAACAAAGAAGGCATATGAATTATTTAACTGCCAAGGTGTAATAAGGGCAGATTTCATTATATCCAATAACCTCATCCACTTAAACGAAATCAATACAGTTCCAGGTTTTTTAGCATATCATCTTTGGGCACGTTCAGGGGTTCCATATGGTGTTCTACTGAATGATTTGATTAACGAAAGTATTGCAAACGCGAAGAAAACCGTCATCACAGAATTCAAAAGCGACATTTTGAGCGCAAATAGCCATCTTTTGTCTTAAAACTCTTTACTTTTTTGTACCTTGATATTATATTTTAGACATGGCAAAAATAAGTGATGGAAGCGTAATTTTTCATAAAAGTCCGAGTTCCTTTATGGGCAACAGATGGTTTGATGCGTCTGTGACGGGCAGTGGAAATGTTACCGTGGCGGCAACAGGTGCATTTGCACGTGAAAGCATATTGATTAACCACGTCGATTTGAAATGTAAAGGGTACACTGGTGTGTTGCAAGACGTCAGTGATGTATTTCCAAAGATTCGTAAACTATATAATGAGGCCAAGATTTTTGATGCCGAAAAATTGTTGTCAAATGAGCTTGTTAAGAGGGGATACAAACCCGAACCTGAACAATACCTACCACTGATTGCCCTTAATTTGAATTTTGTCAACGAAAGCGTTATTACCGATTATACTAGAACAACAGATATGTCCAGTGGGGAAATAACCGTTCAATATAAAACAGGCGGATGCAATGTTCGACGTGGACTCTTTGTTCACAGGGGCAGTGACGTAATCGCATATAACGCCGTCAAATCGGGCACACACAAATTTAATGTACAAATGGAACTTGGACTGGTAGAACAAGTTGCGAACAGCACGACTAAATACGAGGATGGATTTATGTGCTTTCATGCACGCGGTTTTAATGGTCTTGATTATGGTATTGTAGTCAGAGTTGTTGTTGAGACAGAGACCAACCAGAATGGAATTTCGGTCAAAAGCAGCGACGGGTTTACAGTGTTTGCAAAGACCTTTATAAACTCTTCACATGATACCGAATTCAAAAAAATCAAAGCAGAACTCTCCAGTATAAAAGTTAGTTACGACAAATTACATGCACAAAGCGAAAATGCACACAGAAAGGTTTACGATGCAACAAGTTTTAAATTAAATCATACATCTAATAATTTTGATATCGCTAATTTAGTGGGTTCTACAAATTTGGACTCTGTATTAATTGAACGACTTTTCAATTTTGGAAAATACTTGTCAGTGATTGGTTACACAAAGCTAATGCAACCGGATATAAATGTCAGTTCTCATCTTTTGTTCGGTGGGATTGTGAAATCTGCCGATCCGCAAAGGATTTTGGAACTTTTTGAAATGTACGAAAAATACGTAGATGACTTGAAAAAGAACGCAGCACGGATTTACGGTATGCGTGGATATTTTGTTCCGTCTGTAGTCAGTCCTGAAAGTGCACTGCTGGGCTCAACAGACGCTGGCGTAATTCACTTTATCGCATCGGGAGCACTGGTGTGTAACCTGTTCTATTCGTACTATTTGGCGACAGGTGACATCAAAACGTTGAAAGGGCGAATTTTCCCATTCATGCGCGAAGTGTTTAATTTTTACAGTGATTTTTTGAAACTCGACAACAATGGGCTTTATACAACAATGCCTAGTTACAGTCCAACCAGCACACCTGGGAACATAATTCAAGGCAAACCATTGCAAAATTTCAAATTCGCAACCAACAGTACAATAGACTTTTTGGCGATTTCAAATTTACTTGATAACCTTTGCGAAGCTGGGGAGGCATTGGCACTTACGCAAGAAATTCCAATGTGGCAGGACATGAAAACCAAAATCCCGAAATTTGTCGTCGGCGACAGTGGGGCGATAAAGGAATATACCAACTCAGCGTTTATTGACAGTGTAAACAATTGTGGATGTATGCATACTTATGGGCTTTGGCCTTTAAAGAATTTTTCCTTTCATTCAGAGGTTGTAGAATACAGGCCAGCAGTGGGTGGAGCGGCACCCTCTGTGATATCACTTCGCGATGCCAGTACAAACGCAATATATAACCGCATCAATTACGCATCAGGATTGCAAAGTGCACAAACCCTTGCCATGTACGCTGTACAATTGGCACATGCCGGTAATGCTGACGCTGTTTGTAACATGTTGTTGAGATTGGTGGCATCAAGCTTTACAAGTGGTGGTCTTTGTCTTTCAAATGATTGGCGTGGTAGTGGTTGGACGAAATATGCAACACCACAACTGGACGTTTCAGGCAACCTTGGTTTTTCAACTGCCATTATTGAGTGTATAGTGCAAAGCAACGCAGAGACATTGAAGATACTTCCATGCATCTTTGAGGGGATTGAGGCGGGGTCAATAGAAAACATCGTAACCGACTTTTCGGCACGGGTTAGCATCGACTGGGACGATAAACGCGGGCGGGCAGTGGTGAAAATTATGCCTAAAAAGACTTGTGTTATTTCAGTAATTGCCCCAAAGAAATATAAATTAAAATCCAAATTGAACGTTGAACAATTACAATTGACAGCCGATAAAATAATCACGATAGAGTTTGCATAAAATATAAAATGCAAAGAAAAAAAATAGTATTAACAGGGGGTGGAACCGCAGGACACGTTTTACCCCATTTTTCGATAATTCCTTATTTGAAAGATTATGACATTTACTACATAGGCAGTCATGATGGCATTGAGCGCGAGTTAGTGCAACAGCGTGGTATTGAATACCACGCTGTTGCGAGTGCCAAGCTGCGTCGTTCATTCGATTTAAAGAATATTTTGATACCATTCAAAGTGATGAAAGGAACACGCCAAGCCAAAAAGATTTTAAAACAAATCAAGCCCGATGTTGTATTTTCAAAGGGGGGATTTGTTGCGTATCCGGTTGTTCGCGCCGCCGCAAAATTAAATATCCCAGTTATTGCACACGAGTCCGATATTACACTTGGGCTTGCAAATAGATTAAGTACCAAGCACTGCAAGACAGTTTGCACGACGTTCGAAGAAACCGCAGAGGGTAAAAAAAATTTTGTACATACCGGAAGTCCAATACGTCCCGAAATATACAGGGGAATCGCTCCAAAAAGCGAGGGCAAAAATTTACTTGTGATGGGTGGGAGTCTAGGTGCCCAAAAAATAAACGATGTACTTCGCAAATCCATCGACAAACTAGATTTTAATATTGTTCACATCTGCGGGCGTGGCAAAAAAGATGAAAGGTATAGTTACACTCAGTTGGAATTTGTGGACAATATCCAAGACTATTTCGCATGGGCAGATGTAGTTGTGTCGCGGGCGGGAAGCAACGCCCTTTGTGAGTTACTTGCACTAAAAAAATCAACGCTTTTTATACCTTTATCCACCGGGCGTGGCGACCAAATTCAAAATGCGGAATGGGTGGAACGTAATAATTATGGCATGGTGTTACAGGAGGCTGAAATGACCCCTGAACTGTTTGTTAAATACATCAATAAGACCGATAAGAAGCGCTTTGACTTTCCAAAAGGCATCGACGGTACGAAAAAGATTGCGGAAATCATAATAAGTTGCTAAACTTTTGAATATGCAACTAACGGAAAATGTAAATAAGATTTTAAACATCGCAAATGCGGTGGCAGCTGGCACCGGGTCTGAACCGATGCCTATTCATGTGCTTTATGCGATAACCGCAGTTAATGGGTCGCTGGCGTCAAAGTATTTGGCGTCGGTGGGTATTACAACTGATACAATGACAGGGGTTCGCATGGTACACAAACCTGATACCACAATCCCATCAGTAATTAAGGAAGCCGACAAAGTGTCAAGTGAATTTGGTCACGGTGCAATTGTCAGTGAAGCACTTTTGTTTGTTCTATGTACAGAGTGCCTGCAAACCGTGGAGGTGTTGGAGGGTTTCGCGCGCGGAAACTGCGTCAAGTTGTCGAAAATGATATTGACTGGTGCCGGTATCGACCCCACTACCTTTGAAGAAATTACGCCTGCACAGTCTAATAAATCAGAGCTGACAGACATTAGATTTGAAAAACAACCGGAGAGTGAAAGTGGTTCCGAAATTCCTGAACAAATGCAACGGTTAGGCATCGATTTGACAGCCAAAGCCCGTGCCGGGAAAATAGATGCGATAATTGGTCGTGACGAAGAAACAAATCGTGTAATAGAAATTTTGTCGCGCAAAACCAAGAATAATCCGGTCTTAATTGGAGAGGCGGGCGTGGGTAAAAGTGCAATTGTCGAAGGACTGGCAATGCGTATCACAAATGACACCGTGCCTACCAGTCTGCGTGGTAAAACGGTTTTTTCGCTGGACATTGGGTCATTGATGGCGGGTACAAAATATCGCGGAGAGTTGGAGCAGCGTCTTGAGGGACTTATAAAATTCATCACAGAAAATCAGAACATCATACTGTTTATCGACGAAATTCACACAATTTCAACTGCCAGTGGCAAAGAGGGAGAGTTAGGGATTGCCGAAATTTTGAAACCAAAACTTGCTCGTGGCGAGATGCAAACCATTGGTGCGACCACCACCGAAGAATATCGCAAGCATATA
>Ga0123355_10017847_pt1 | contig 11227 bp, 5 predicted proteins | sample TergutEmb28metaG_3_FD_89872 | JGI IMG/M metagenome (GOLD analysis project Ga0123355, IMG submission 89872) | Embiratermes neotenicus P1 segment gut microbial communities from Petit-Saut dam, French Guiana - Emb289 P1 | ecosystem: Host-associated > Arthropoda: Insects > Digestive system > Gut ...
ATTGCAGTGCTGTCAAACAATTGAGCAGAAAATTGTGAGGCATGTAGCATGCATGGAGAGATAATAAATGTATGAAGAATTCTTGTTGCTAAACTTGAAAGGAAAGCCCCACATGGAAAGCTGAGACGTAGATGGAGGCTACTGTTGCCCATGATGACGAGGGGTGTTACTGTGTTGGTGCTGCCATTTAGTAACGGCATTCCTCTTTCGAATTTTCTGTGTGTTTGTGTCAAACGTCTTTCCGTATTTCCCGAGCACCGAAAAATGACGAGAATTGGTTTGAAATAAACGTAAATTTGTCTCCGTACACGCCATGAAGGCACTGGGGGGGGGGATAGGTTTAGCTCCAATCATTCGTAATCTCGCCACTAGTTTAATGCCAGTGGTTAGCTTCACGACCCTGCCGCTTTATCCCGCCAACCGGGAATCGAACTGCAACTCTTTGATTGCTCAATCCGTTGCCGAGACACTAAACTGACTGAACTATTCCATTTGTAGTAAGTCGTTTTAATATGACGTGGTGTTTTAAAATCTGAGAAGCGTATATTATTGGCCTTAAATAAATGAGGTGACGTGGTGGCCGGATTCAGGATAAGTAATGTGAATCAAGGTTTTTTAAAAAAGCGAAACTTCTTGTCCAGCTGAGCTGATTGTCGGCCTTGCTGTCAAGAAGGATTCTGCTCCATGGCATTGGTTGTTGAAATTGAAATATATGTTTTAGTGGCTGTAGGTCTGCTTGGACAAAATTACTGTACCAAAAGTCTGATTGCACGTTCTTTCATTTTGGCAAGCTACAAACATCAGTGGATATTAAAGACCACGAAATTCAGTATTTTGTAATTTTGTATATCCCCCTTTCACTTCCTATATCTCGGGTCCAAATTTTGGCGGGATAGCTCAGTTTGTATAGTGACTGGGCTTAGGGGTGAAAAACCGAGAAAAAGTGGCTCGACTCTTGGCAGAGGGAGCGACCGTCTTCCTTCAGACCAACACCGTGCTTCAGCTGGTCACCTAGTCAATGAGTTCTTGGGTCAAACCGGCCGGAGCCTGAAGCTGACATCGCCCCATCTATTGCGGAGGTTAAGAATGCGTGGAGCTTTACTTCCACCTTCATCCCATGCTTTATGACGTGAACAGGGACAAATTTACCTTTGTACTGTCTTCTTTTCGGTTAAAAAAGTCCTGAGCCACAAAATCACGGCAGATGTTATTGGCATGTGCATACCATGTATGTTCTTGACCTGTGTATTACGGTACTTAGCCCATATGCACATAGTTCACATAATCCTGACCCTGCCTTTGGACGGTCGACATAACGGACTGGACTCGAACCGTGGTACTGAAGTCACATGACGTCAACGTTTGTGCCATCTCGTGTAGTTGGACGAGGGTACAGGTGCCCCCGGCCGCAGGAGTTGAACAGAATCTGCGACATTTTCAGATGACAAAAACAACTACAACAACAGGGCGTAATTGGTTGAAAGCGGCAGTGGGATTCCGCAGTTGTCAGAAGCCAATGTAGAACCGTTAATGAACTTGGGGCGCTGACGTTAACGTTGCATTTATGTTCAAACATGCTCCGGCTTACAGAAAGTGGGCGTTCGTCCGCTCTGGATTAAAAATTGGCAGGTGAATGGCATAAAACATGTGCAGCTAACAACGTAGCCTGTTTTATGTAAGAGCTGTACGCATTATAGTCATTAGTGACGTCAGTCTCACTCTAACAAGAACACCGACACTAATGTTGTGTATCAATGCGCATTTCGACTGATATAAAGGTCAACATCATTACAGCAATGACGCAAGTAATAAATTCTGATTGTTTGATTATAGTGAACTACAATTTTGCCTGTTCTTTTGTGTGGGTGTGAAACTTGGTTGCTCACACTGAGGGAGGAATGTAGGCTGAGGGTGTTTGAGAATAGGGTGTTGAGGAGAATATTTGAGCCTACGAGGGACGAGGTAACAGAGGAGTGGAGAAAACTACATAATGAAGAGCTTAATGATCTGTACAGGTCACCATATATTGTTCAGGTGATCAAATCGAGAAGAATGGGATGGGCGGGGCATGTAGCACGTATGGGGGAGAGGAGAGGCGTATACAGGGCTTTGGTGGGGAAACCTGAGGGAAAGAAACAATTTGGAAGACCTGGGCGTATATGGGGGGATAATATTAAAATTAATCTCCAATAAGTGAGATGGGGAGGGCAGGGACTGGACTGATCTGGCTTAGGAGGAGGAATATATGGTGGGCTGTTGTGAATGCGGCATCGAACCTTCGGTTTCCATAAAGTAGTGGGACTCTGCTACCTGGAGTTATTTAGTTAGGAGAAAACACCAAGTATGGACAGTAGAACGAACGTCAAGAGCTGTGTATTTTTCGAAGGTTTGTGTAGCAAGAAATACGGTACCTGCGATAGAAGAGAACGAGAATAATAGAAAAACAAATTGTTATTCTGCATTTGAAGTGTAACGTTTGGTGTTTGAAATTCTGTAAAAAATACAATTGTAACATGTTTAGTATAACGCAATCAAGTGGCCGCAGTACCTGAGACACTCTTTCCGCATAACATATAATGTTTATCGTTACAGAACTACAGAATGTACGTGCAGAAAGGGGCAGAAGGGTGTCAGGCATTCAGCAAACTGCTGTGACAGATTGGGCAGCATTTTAAGGAATACGCAGCATAATTCTGGCAGTTCAGTGTCCACAGCTTACATTGACGGTTAGACCTACCTGCTATAGACAGGGTCCGTGACATGCGATATATCGTCATGATCGCTGCCTGAAAGCCTGCTTCACTCGCTTGAATACAGCACAATCAATCAATCAATGTTTCCAATTCCCTCAGTAATACGACACCTAATGGTTACCGTGCGGCTACGGGAATGCGACCGCCGTTACCGTGTGTTCTGAGCACCACAGCAACTTCGGACTACGGAAATGCGTATAATGGAGAAAAGGTGCCGTATCAACAGAGGGCAAGGCGAGGCATGGCTCCTGCGGAGTATCTGGAGTCTACGCCTCCACTACGTCCGATTTACGGACGGAAGTGGAACACGACGGTGCTGCCTTGCAGACAGCGACGACGACGTCGGGGAGGCCATCGGGAACAAGTAGTCTGGAGAAGGTATGGAATAGCCAACAACTGCTATCATTATGCTAGTTATTGCTTCAAACATTTCTGTTCGTTGGCTGTCCGTCTGTTACAGCGGACAGTCGTCACAGTTTGGCGCCCCACCCTGCGTAAAATAATTCACATAATTCAAAATAAGCTGGACCATATGACACAATTCATTTCCTTCAGAGCAGAGGAATCACTGGGTTAGAAGATGGCCATCTACATGACGAAACATGTCACCCCGTTGACAATCCTCCCTAACTGGTAAATAATCTTGCTTCTAAAGTAGTGAAGACACTGCGCAGGAGGCTGTACAGAGCTCTTTATTCTCCTTTTACTTCATCTCCCTTTTTTGTCTACGTATTCTCTTCTTCCTTATGGTAAAATATCTATCGAACTTTCTCTACATCTTAATGATGAAGCGAACTGATGCGCTTTGGGTTGGACCGATTTGATCGGAGTGGCGTCCGTCTGTAACGCCTGTGTTTGCATTAAAACAGGATAGGAAAGGTACGTGTAACATAGCATTGAGGCGCGTTCGGATCTTTGCGTTACGTAGTCCTTACTCTGCTAGTTCTAACAATTACAATACCAGTTTGTACAGAAATATTCCAGGTAATTAACATGCATCAAAACAAAACACTATGAGCTTGTTAATGGCCTACTTAGTACATGTATAAATATAAAACGCAGCTAAACAGATTTTAAAGGCAGTTAATTCGTTGCGTAACTTGTCGGCTCTTCATCACTGACTGCAGCTGAAACTTGTTTGTTCTTCTGCTTAAAATACAGGCGAAGCTAACTGCATACATCTGACGCCAATTATGTTATAATAAATAACTCTTTCTTTGTTCGCTCTGGGTCTTCCGTATTTCTCCACGTTATATCCTAAATCAAGGGATCTTCGGTAAAATGCTTTTGACATAAATGTGTTTTTTTTTTCAAACCAAGTAGTTAGCTAGGTAAAAAGGTCCTAAGGGTTCCAGGAGGTTGAGGCTCCCATATTTAAAAATATCGGCACATGAAGGTGGTAAAATTGTCACCCCTACCCACCGGCCGCCTTTCCCCCAGGAAATATTCCTGGTACTCATTTCTATTAGAGGCTGAATCAACCCATAGTGCGGCCGGAAGGATTATGTCAATGAAAAATCCATTGACGCAATCGGGAATCGAACCCGCGACATTCCGGTTTGTAGCGCAGTGCCTCGACCAACTGTGCCACCGCGTGCCCACCACCTAAGAAAAGGAGTGCAGACTATGGAAGAAATAACATTTTACATACATAAAAGTCTTGCGACTTTAATGATCCTCTAATTTACAGAGGACGAGTAGTCTTCGGATAGTTGACTGTTGCAGTGCTTACCGTGATGAGTAGAGCACCTGTCCGTCTTGATACAGTCTCACGAACTTGTTCGGCGTTGTAATGGTGTGCAGATAGGAATGTTTGCCATTGTAGAAATACGTGTCCGGCTTCCAGATTCGTTGCAACATTGAAATGCTGAGTGCCAGGGTCTCTTTGTTGCCCTTGAAGGCAAGCCGGCGATCCACCCACGACTGACGGAAGTAACAGTCCATGGAGTAAGTCTGGAAGCATCGAAACCATGGAAGTACAATGTTCATAAGTACAACTGACATTAGTTCAGTGTATACACATGTGCAGAGCTCTTCTGTTGTTTCAGTACAATCCACGTTACCTGATACTGCGGGGGCTCATACACCATTACGTATGCTTCCCCTTTTACGTTCCGTTTTTCTCAAAGAGGAATTTCAGTGGAACAAAAAGACGTGCATTTGAATACGGAGGTAATCAAATAGCTTGCTGTCCTGTTTGTAAGAAGAAAAATGGACTGGTGATGGACACCGACGTCCGATTTACACCCCCTTGGAACATTTGAACCATGTTATGGATATACAGGCAATTTGCTGTGGACATTGTGCTACTAGCGGTCTTTACAAACTTGCGCCTGTAAGTAGTATGAACAGTGCGGACACAGAACCTGTCAGGTGGCAGCGACTGTGGCGACACTTGGCACAGGTTCCTCAAATTTTACGAGTACATGCTAAGAACTGATCAAAAACTATAAAGGCCAAATGCTCTTAGCAGGGGGCGTGCGGTGGCGCAGTCGGTTGAGGCACTGCGCTATAACGCGAAAGGTCGTGGGTTTGATTCCCGATGGTGTCACTGGAATTTTTCATTGACATAATCCTTCCGGCCGCACTGTGGCCCTGAGGTTGACTCAGCCTCTAACAGAAATGAGTACCAGGAAAATTTCCAGGGGGGTGAAGGGGTGAAGGCGGCCGGTGCGTAGGGCTGACAAATTTGCCACCTTTATGTGCAGTTGTCTGGAATTGTGGGACCCTCAACATCCTGGAACCCTACGGGCTTGTCCAGGTCTGTGCAGTGATTGCTTTACCTAAATGATCTTAATTGATGAACTAATGGTAGCTGTGCAAAAGTGGTACCTGATATCAGACTGACAGCAAGAGTAATGAAAGAGAGGAGTTATAGGGAGAAAATTATTGCAAGAAACAAATAAACTTGCCTGATATTTTAGGCCAAATACCGTTTCTAAGTTAACAAGCATGTGTGTTTGTGTGTGTGTGCGTGTGTGTGTGTGTTGTATCTGATAAAATTTTAGATTAACTCGTCACAGGTTGTTTTCTTGAGCAGAACAATTTTCTCCAATATCTGATTTGAACAGGACACGATCCTGTGTGACCACATAAGTACGGAGATCCAATGTGCCAACTCTTCAGCTCATTGCATTTTGTGGTATTTTGTTAAAAGTCAATTACATAAATATAAAATTATATATATATATATATTGTACTCGTGGTACTGCGCTTACATCATCAGGAACATGAAATTCGTGAGACTTGAAATATTGCCACACATTTTAGTGCAACTGTGACAGAAAATTACTGTGATTTTTTTGAACGAAAAAAGTCACCAATTTGAAACTTTGCAACTAACTACGTATTACATAAGAATGTATTAATGAATGTTAAATATGTACGTCTGTGCACTGCACCTACCATATCCACTTCAGATATCGGTCCCATGCTCCTCACCATGATGTCAACTTCTATGACGGCAGGCGGACCTACAAACGAGCAACATGAACATTTTTAACTACATGTAAGACGTAACACTGAGGTGCGTTCGCGTAACCATTGTTACAGTGGAAAAACAATAAGTGTCACATATTCTGTGTGTGTGTGTGTGTGTCTGTAGCCTTCGTTATCCAGCACGCAATGAGCATGCGCCGTATTATGTTGCCATCTATGGTATGTCTGGCTCTAAAATATTTTTCAACACACAACACTCACAAGAGAAAAACATCCATGCCCCCGGTGGGATTTTTTTTTTTTATTTTCTCCGAACCCACAATCTCAGCAGGCGAGCGGCCACAGACCTACTTCTTAGACCGCGCGGCTACTGGGACCTGCATTAATAAAGTTCTATTCAGTCCCAATGGTACATTTTGGATACAATTGGGGAAGTTTTTATTTTGGTGATTGTGTAAGTTATTGTACATCGAGCGGGGAACAAGCGTTAAATTTGCAAGCATTTGTAACAAGAAATTTGATTTTATTCAACCTTAAGTTGACGTGATTTACATTAGACAGGTTGTGTATAGTCTATATACACGTAACACTGAGGCGCGTGCGCCTAACCATTGTGTTACATATTCTCAATGTGTCTCTGTAACCTTTATTTATCCAGCATGCAAAGCGCATGCGCCATATTATACTGTCATCTGTAGACTAACTGGTTCTACCACATTTTTCCACATTACCTCATAAATGGAACGACATTCGGAAAAACAGTTATTGGACAAGAAATGGTTGTTTTGATTTTCTTTACAAATTTCACCTGAAATATTTCTCATTCTAAGAAGAACTGGGCAAGATATTATCGTAAATATATATCGATCTTCATATACAGTACTCGTCGTTCTTGTCAGATTTTAGTGACATTTAAATTCTTTGGCAGATCTTTAAAAAACCCCAAGTGTAAAATTTCAAGAAAGTCGGTCGTGTGGAAGCCGAGTTGTTATATGCAGATAGACAGACAGATTACGAAGCCAATGTCGCTTTCGCAATTTTGTGAACGCGCCTGAAATGTAATAACATCCTCAGAAAGCAACCTTTTCCGTTTTTTCGACTATATAAAACCATCATTGCTGCAGTATGTTCCCTGACATCAGTTCTGTCCATGACAGCTGTACCCTAGAAAAGTAACAGTAGTTCAGAATGCGAACCCAAGTATTTGTAATATACAGGATGCGGCAGAAAGAACACCCCAATTTGGCAGGATCATAGCTTCGGGTGGGAAGCGCGTACAGTGGTGAGGAGCACGTCGTCGAACAGCAGTATATGTGCCGTTTTCAATGTATACCATGGCGTGGTTGGGAGAACATCGAGCCTTTATTGTTGAGGAGTTTATAAAAAATGGCGGGTCGCTGGTAGCAAAACAGCGTAAATTTCGCATCTGCTTTGCGCTTGGTCGACGGGAGGCTGTTCCTGATAGGAAAACGATTTACCGTTGGGTATCAAACTTCAGACAAACAGGACAAACTTTGGAAGCTCTGAAGGAGGCGATACGAAAGGAAGTTGCTGCCATTACACCTGAAATGATTCTCAAGGTCATGGACATCTACCGAGAGGCTACATCAGTTTATCAATATTCAAGGCCGCCACTTGAGTGATGATTTATTCGAAACACATTGACATAAAACGGCATTCTATGTGCTTTCCAGAAATAGAAAAATATTTGCAGTATCTTCTTTGTTTTTGAATTTATTCGCTTCTAAAATAGGGGAATTCGTTCTGCCGCACTCTGTATATGATAAACAAAATAAAGGCTGAAACATGCAAACCTAAAAAACATAAATAAATAAAAAAAAGAAATAAGACGTTCGCTCAGTAAGTCTGATATTGGAGTGACTCTCGGTTCTTGTCTTTGAGGACTTCCATAACATTTTTTATTGCGCCTCGTCATCTTTAGGGAAAATTTTGTTCGGATGACTTTAGGCCTACTATACCTGAAAATTATTGTTTTATGTCGAACAGTTTTGTCCGGCCAAGGTTCGTATTTCGAACCTCGGACAGTGCTTCCAGCTGTGAGATACCGGCCACAAATCTGCCTTAAGTCAGTTTTTCAACTAGAAGACATTGCAGCTGAATTGTTTTGGTATGGACTCTTCCGGCACGAGTGCGAACTGAACAATAAATTTGCTGTCCTGAGGTTTTTTACCCCAAAGTACAAATATGTATCAGGCTGTGGGAGGCGAAAGCGGGTGAGCTGACGTAAGTAGCTGCTAATTTCAAGACTGGATTTGAATTAAGATGAACGAGAAGGCGAAATATCTTATTGTAGAATAAAAGGCAATTCTAAAACACGAATATTAGACGTTATGAAATTTCACGTCATTCTGAAGTCAGCAGTCATGCAGACAGCCTGTTCGGGCGGTCCTCGGACGGTGCTAAACAATGGATGTTATCGGCAAGTGTGTGTATGTCAGCATTCAAAGACGAGAGCTACTAATTAATTAAAGTGGCTAAGTACCCTGATTACCAGACCAGTGCGCGCGCTGCTACCCATTAAATAATATCGACGAGAAAATTCGTGTGTCACTGAAGAGACTCTAACAAAAAATGCCAACTTCCGGTCCTTCCGGATGGAATGCCCCAGTATCGAGAGAATTTTTTGTAATTAATATGCGACGAATAAGGATATTGATAATTGGACCCGTGGCGGTATGATTGTAGTTGAATAAAAACACGAAATAGCCTGTGATTTCGAGATACAGTAAAAACTTAGTAATAAGCAGGACTTATTTTAACTTAACTTCGAGTGTAGCCTATACCAACCGTACTAACGTTCTGAAGAGCATTAGCTGTTTTGTCCCACGTACTCTACTCCAAATAAGCCTATAAATTTTCCTCCTGATATCGGCCACGCAGAGGGTCGCAAGATATCCCGTTGTGTAGTGATGTTACCCAACAACAGAAATGTAAGTTGAGGTCGATGGTTTTATTGTATTTTTCTAATTTGTTCCCAATACTTGTTATAGCGATGTTGCCAACTGTCCAGCACGAATTTGGGCTATTATACTGAACAATCTTTATTCCTTTTTTTTGCAGGGTGGCTGTACCAGATGTACCTTCCACATCACAGCTACAGTCAGGCACCCACGACAGTTTATCCATATAGCCCAGATAATACAGAGTAGAAGTGCGTAGTTAAGTGCATTAGGATAATCACTCTGAGAGCAGCTTTGCAATGTGAAGATGTCCTGTCAGATCTACGCACCTCCGAAGTCCGGACGCACGCTGTTGTCGTAGCCTCGCATCAGATTGTCCAGGATTTCGGATATGTTCCTGTGGTTGTTAAACTGCGCCGTCTGCATGCTTTCAGGTCTGGAAGCAAACAAACGAGTGTTCGCCCTTAATTTAGGATTAAAAAAGCATGTAGACATTAAGGGTAGCTGAAACTGTAACAAACCAGTAGCTAGCAGCCGCAGTGCAGTGGCCGTCTTGCTTGGAGATTGGGCGTGGGGTTAATAATTCTGTGATACGAAACATTTTACAAAGGTGCTGGAAAATTTTGCACTTATTGGCACCATGTAGATAAAACTTTGTCTTGTAAACATTTTTTGGAATGTCAAGAATTTTGACGCGGGCCTTGGAAAAATATATTAGTTTGAATGAAATATAGATGGCACTGGTTTAGGGTGATTTGGGATTGTCGACATTGGAATTCCAGATCCTCGTTTCATATAATGTCATGATTTTTTCCTTTGCTTATGCCTATTCCTAAGAATCTATTTCATTACAAAAAGACTGTTTTGTATTGTGTACATAACGGTTGGCTAAAGAGGTTGATATTATATTTAGAACCCGGACACAAGCTGGCGCAGTTCTGGTACTTGCCTCTGTACCTGCTTCATGCTGGTGTTTGTTGAACGTCCATTAAATATTATACAGGCTACCAGAAAGAGAAAAAACTTCAGCAATGCTTCAGATTGACGTGTATTCCCACTCACTTTCGGATGAATAGCAGTTCCAATGGTGCAGTTATTGAGCCGAAAGTGTCTGTGCATTCATGGCAACAATAGCCTGCGCGAGGTCACTCACTAATTAAGTGCGCTGTATCTGTCACACGTTCATTTGTACAGATTCTAAAGGGACGGCGCCCCGAGTGCTGTCATTTGAACGTGGCTTTGCTCATCCAGTACGTGTGGCTCTTGGTAGTACCACCATTCATAGAATATGACCTTGAAAACTGCCGAGTATAAGAAAGTGCATGTAACATGGCCCGTCGTGGGAATTCCTCGGGTTTTCAAGAAGTTATCTGTATTGTATGTTAGCCGGAGGTTTATTGCCGCAATCAAAAGAACCTGCCTCTTGCCCCTGTACTGTGACATTAACCTAATCTACGGCCTCCTGTCATATACTTTAGAATCCATTTTAGTAGTGTCTTCCAAGCGGTATCTGTCCTTCAGCGTTTCTTCCCAGAAGCCTCCATGCATGTCTGTTCTCTAATGTGCCTGCCACAAGTCCCGCCCGTCACATCTGTTTTGATTGAATATTATGACGAAGGAAGAGGAACAAGAATCTAACCTAACAAAAGTTGTTAAGATCACCAGCAGCTGGTGCACGGATTAGAAATACCTATGATGTCCGAGGACGAAGGAAAATCGGATCCTACATAATGTCGTGGAATAGCAGAATAAGGAAAGAATTTAAGAGGTAAGACAGGAGGCGCCTCTAGCCTGACACTGTTACCGATGGCCTTGAAGGGCGTAGTGTCTCCACCCTTGAACTGCCCTGAACATTGAGGAACTGCGCTCATCTAAAATGTCTGTAACTACGAATTTACTGGTCGACACTGGCCAGTTCCCAGTAACACTAGGGACAGGTTCTGTTACAGCTGTGTCGCACGGTGGACAGCACTTACTTACTTACTCCATGGAGCAGAGTCCTTCTTGAGAAGCTAACTGGTCTGCAGCTAGTCAGGAAATTCCCCGCATTTCACGGAACCCGAAGGTTCATTACCGCACTCACAAGCGCCCGCCACCTGTCTCTATCCTGGGCCA
>Ga0123355_10017848_pt1 | contig 11227 bp, 7 predicted proteins | sample TergutEmb28metaG_3_FD_89872 | JGI IMG/M metagenome (GOLD analysis project Ga0123355, IMG submission 89872) | Embiratermes neotenicus P1 segment gut microbial communities from Petit-Saut dam, French Guiana - Emb289 P1 | ecosystem: Host-associated > Arthropoda: Insects > Digestive system > Gut ...
AGCCTGCCAGAGGTCTCAGTAACTTCATTTCTGCCGCTTCAATTCTTCATCTTTGTAAGGCTGTTAGAGTCCAATTTTCTGACCCATATAAAAATGTAGGTAAAACTAGTGTGTTGTATATTTCCAAAATATTTTCCGTTCTCGCTTTCTTAAAAATAGTTCTCTTAATAGTACCTATTAATTGTAAAAATTTTGCTAATTTAAATTCTACAACATTGGAAAATTGGTAAGATATACTGCAACCTAAATAGGTAAATTTGGCTTATGATTCAGTTAATTGCGATCTTTTGTTACTTGTATGTTTGTTTTTGTTGTGACTTTACAATTAATGTAACTGTTTGTTATGTGATCTTATTTGTTCTTATTTTCTTTTCAGTGTGTCTTTGTTTGTTGGTCATAATCTTGAATATTTTGTTTTATTTGACATTCAGAGGACCATGCAGCTTGATATATTCTTATAATAAAAGCCAATGGGAAGCACTGTTTCTCAACTTTATTTGGTAAAGAACTCTACTTGTTTCAGACAGATTTACTGTCCATTGTCAGGAGTCTTAATAATGTATTCACAGCAGTTGGAATTTGTCATACTATTTATGTTGCCTGTCTGCTAGCGAGGTCAGTTACATCCTGACCTCACCAACAGACGGTCAACATAACTAGCATGACAAAAATACCAGTTGCAGTGAATACAGTATTAAGACTCCTGATGATGGACAGTAAATCTGTCTGAAACATGTAGAGTTCTTTACCAAATAAAGCTGAGAAATAGTGCGTCTCGTTGGCTTTTATTATGAGAATTTTGTTTTTTATTTCCTTGTGGTCTCTGTAATTGGCCTCATAGCTGCACAGTGGTAATAAAGAAGCTAATTGCGTTAAATTACTATGTGCGTGTCTTGAGTTGCTTCCATGCTTCATGCATGAGTTGAGGGATATACTAATTTGAAGATCTGACATCATTTTAATCTTGCTTTGTACAGTGTGACTGTCATACGCTGGGAAAAGCAGACTGGCACACATCATAACTTTTCACCTGACAGCCATATTAAAAACATAAAAATGTGAAAGGAATGGCTATAAATGAGAACATTAAATGAAGCGTCGTGCATGTTATAATCTGTCAAGCGACTGAAGTGAGGCTTGCATTTGTATGTAGGTTTTGTTGCTATGATTTGTTCCATCCCATCAGTGAAGAAACTTGTTCACAGATTGTTAGTATCTATGGACAGTCTTGCACAAAAGTGCCTTAAATACTGAGATTTGGATATTTGTTTTGAGTAAGACATATAAGTGTTTAGAAGACCTCCTGCTTTGAATTTCAAATTGTGTTCCACTGCATTTTAAAGACACTATGAAGAAAGAGCTTCTTTGTATTCACATGACTGTTAAATGAGTTAATGGATGTTGATTGATGGTTTTTTTTTTTTTACCTGATCGTTGTCCACATTTCTGCCCATAAATGACTGTGAAGTGTTTTATCCTGCGACTAGCATATCAAGTACTGTGTAGGAGAAAATCATTTTTTGGAGATGTGGCAAATCTGAAGTGTTCTGGAAAGGGAATAACGAATTGAAAATACTTTTGCAGGAAACTTTAAAACAGATTAAATTTGTTGACTACTTGCTCCCATTATGTTCAGGATCTTTCAAATTCATGCATGCTGACTGCAGATGTTTGTATGCATTGTAGGTGTTCAGAATCTTTCATGTTCATGTGTGCTGTCTGAAAATGTACTTATGCAGTGTAGGTGTTCAGAATCTTTCATGTTCATGTGTGCTGTCTGAAAACATACTTATGCAGTGTAGGTATTCAGTTTCTTTCATGTTCATGTGTGCTGTCTGAAGATGTATTTATGCAGTGTAGGTGTTCAGAATCTTTCACATTCATGTGTGCTGTCTGAAGATGTACTTATGCAGTGTAGGTGTTCAGAATCTTTCACGTTCATGTGTGCTGTCTGAAGATGTACTTATGCAGTGTAGGTGTTCAGAATCTTTCACGTTCAAGTGTGCTGTCTGAAGATGTACTTATGCAGTGTAGGTGTTCAGTTTCTTTCATGTTCATGTGTGCTGTCTGAAAATGCACTTATGCAGTGTAGGTGTTCAGATTTTTTCACGTTCATGTGTGCTGTCTAAAGATGTACTTATGCAGTGTAGGTGTTCAGTTTCTTTCATGTTCATATGTGCTGTCTGAAGATGTACTTATACAGTGTAGGTGTTCAGAATCTTTCACGTTCACGTGTGCTGTCTGAAAATGTACTTATGCAGTGTAGGTGTTCAGATTCTTTCACATTCAAGTGTGCTGTTTGAAGATGTGGTTATGCAGTGTAGGTGTTCAGTTTCTTTCACGTTTGTATCATGGTGGTATAGTGGTGGTGGGGGGGAAGGGGAGGATTGTTGACTAATTGAGCAGTTATTAGCATCTGAATGTGGATTATGCTGCATGGCGTTAATTTGGAAAGTAACAAGAGTCATGTAAGTTGTACTAATTTGGAACATTTGCAGTACATTTATATGATCGTATGTGTGCTAATGTCATTCTACCTTTATGTGTAATGAAACGGTGCTGTACTATCAATGGCTGTTGTAGCTTCATTGTTTTTGTTCTGCTTTTTTCCCAACTGTCAGCTGTAAGTTACTGCCATACACTGTCATGAGGCTCAGCTGACTGTCACTGGAAGATGTAAATTGAAACCTGTCCAGTCCTGTGACAGTGTTCTGTTTCAGCTTCATGCCAAGAACAGGGGAGTACTTACTAAATGCTGTGTTTGTTTGTTACAGATCAGAACCTTGTAATACAATATCAAATGACCCAGCTGAAGGAGAGGAAGAGGAAATTTTAGGGTCTGATGATGATGAACAGGAGGATCCTCGTGATTACTGTAGAGGTGATGAATGCCCTTAAGTTGTAACTGTAGAGTTGATGAATGAGTTGTTACCATAGAGTCAATGATTGTCCTTAAGTTGTAACTGTAGAAGTGATGAGTTCCCCTAATTTGTTGCCATAGAGGCAATGATTGTCCTTAAGTTGTAACTGTAGAAGTGCTGAGTGCCCCTAAGCTGTTTCCATAGAGGCAATGATTGTCCTTAAGTTGTAACTGTAGAAGTGATGAGTGCCCCTAAGCTGTTTCCATAGAGGCAATGATTATCCTTAAGTTGTAACTGTAGAAGTGATGAGTGCCCCTAAGCTGTTTCCATAGAGGCAATGATTGTCCCTAAGTTGTAACTGTAGAGATGATGAGTTCCCTTAAGTTACTGCCATAGAGGCAATGATTGTCCTTAAGTTGTAACTGTAGAGGTGATGAGTGCCCCTAAGTTGTTGCCATGGAGGCAACGATTGTCCTTCAGTTGTAACGGTAGAAGTGATGAGTGCCCCTAAGCTGTTTCCATAGAGACAATGATTGTCCTTAAGTTGTAACTGTAGAGGTGATGATGAGTTCCCTTAAGTTGTTGCCATAGAGGCAACAAGTGTCCTTAAGATGTAACTGTAGAGGTGATGAGTGCCCCTAAGCTGTTTCCATAGAGGCAATGATTGTCCTTAAGTTGTAACTGTAGAGGTGAACAGTGCCCTTAAACTGTTACGATAGAGGCAACAAGTGTCCTTAAGTTGTAACTATAGAGGTGATGAGTGCCCCAAAGTTGTTGCCATAGAGGCAACGATTGTCCTTAAGTTGTAACTGTAGAAATGATGAGTGTCCCTAAGCTGTTTCCATAGAGGCAATGATTATCCTTAAGTTGTAACTGTAGAGGCGATGAGTGCCCCTAAGTTGTTACCATCGAGGCAACAGGTGTCCTTAAGTTGTAACTGTAGAGGTGATGAGTTCCCTTAAGTTGTTGTCATAGAGGCAACGAGTGTCCTTAAGATGTAACTGTAGAGGTGATGAGTGCCCTTAAGCTGTTACCATAGAGGCAGTGATTGTCCTTAAGTTGTAACTGTAGAGGTGAACAGTGCCCTTAAACTGTTATGATAGAGGCAATGATTGTCCTTAAGTTGTAACTGTAGAAATGATGAGTGTCCCTAAGCTGTTACCATAGAGGCAATGATTGTCCTTTAGTTGTAACTGTAGAGGTGAAGAGTGCCCTTAAACTGTTACCATAGAGGCAACGAGTGTCCTTAAGTTGTAACTGTAGAGGTGATGAGTGCCCTTAAACTGTTACCATAGAGGCAACGAGTGTCCTTAAGTTGTAACTGTAGAGGTGATGAGTGCCCCTAAGCTGTTACCATAGAGGCAACGAGTGTCCTTTAGTTGTAACTGTAGAGGTAATGAGTGCCCCTAAGCTGTTACCACAGAGGCAACGAGTGTCCTTAAGTTGTAACTGTAGAGGTAATGAATGTCTGGAAGTTTGTATGGTATAGGTGTTAAATGTCCATAAGTTACTTAAATAAGTTAATTGAGTGGTATGTCCAGGAGACAAGCCTGTTAAAATTTTTTTAAAATGCTGTCAGTAGCTCGGACCATATAGTGTCATATGGTACATTGTTACATTGTTCATTGAATGATGAATTGGATGGATGTAGAAGTAGCTCAGGCTATATAGCTTCAAATGGTACAGTGATCAGTGAATAATGAATTGGATGGGTATGGAACTGAACAGTTGTGTTATAATATAAGCTGCTTCACAGAAATTGCATTGAGGGACTGGGTAAAACCATAAGGAACCTCATTTTCAGTTGAGATTTAGAACTGTCATATTTTGAATACACTTCAGGAGTGTTACAGTTTGAACAAAGTTGTTCGTTATAAATACAGCCTTCTGTCACATAGAGCATGTTATGAGTAACATGATGTAATGTTTATGTAATGGACACAGGATACTTTAAGATTTTAACCCTTTTAATGCCGAATTAAATCCCATCTGCCTTTTGCTGGCATTATTAGGAGCTCACCATATTCTCCACATTAGCAGAGTAAGGGTTAATGTTATATTGCAGGTATATGAACATGGCATAGAGTAATTGTATCAGTGTACATGTAAGTGTATTGCCATGGACACATAGTTCAGCGTAGGTCAGGTGTAAGGGACTAGAGCACATGTTTTCAGCTCTTGGGAAGAAATTTGCAGACTGGTGTAGAAATACTGGTGTATTGTACAATGTAGAGGATATCGGTGTGATAACTAAACCAGACACGTGTGTATGAAATTAGCATAACAACAATGGGGAAGACACTTATGTTGGTATCAACATATACAGGGTTATTCATAAGTCTGTGAAACATGTTAGAAAACTGGCTGATGCCACAGTTGAATGAAGACAGTAATGATTACATCTTTCAACAAGACGGCTCTCCGTCTCACTACAAAGACGTGCGAGGGTATCTCAATCGAAACTTGCCACAAAGGTGCATAGGATGCACAGGATAAGAAGATGATGCGTTAATGCGGTGGCCACCCCGGTCCCCGGATTTAATCCCTTGCGACTTTTTCTTCTGGGGGTTTGTGAAGGACACTGTCTCTGTGCCTCCACTCCCCACTAATCTGTTGGTTTTCGCAACTGTATCACCGCTGCTGTGGCTGTGGTCGACCGTGATATGCTGACACACATGTGGAATGAGATGGACTATCGCATAGATGTCTGCCATATTACCAAAAGTGGACACATTGAGCATCTGTGAAATATGTAAAAAAAAACTTGGAGAGTTTCTCTTCTATCACCTTAAGAACTACCATGATCCATTGAGTAGTTTATTTGTTGCGAATTTTTAAAATGTTTCACAGACTTATGAATAACCCTGTATTTGTCAGTCTATAAATAAATAAGTGAAGTGTAAAGGTAATTGTACTGTTTAATTAACCCTTTAAATATGCAAAGGTCAACCTGAATTAGATATAAAGATTCAGTTCATACCACGCAGTAAACAGTCTGTGGCTTGGGTATAGAAACCTGACATTTAATGTTGCATAGCAAAATAATTGCTGTTTGTTCAGAGATCCTTACAAAACAAATAAATATACTGTGTGGGCAGAACATAGAAACAGTCTTAGTAAATAACCAACTTGAGGCACAATTATTTTTCTTATATCTGTTTATTCGAGTTCTCTACCTGTTTTTAGCAGCTAAGTGCTCATCATCAGGACAGTCAATCGTATCAATACGACCTCTGGTATATGGTACTGTATGTAGGTGACCGTGTAGTATACAGGTTTAGATGGAACTAGAGGTCGTATTGATACAATTGACTGTCCTGATGATGAGCACTTGGTTGCTCAAAACATGTAGAGAATTGGAATAAACAAATACAAGAAAAAAATTGTGCCTCAAGTTGGTTATTTACAAAGATTGTAATAAGATGCATGGTCATCAAAACATTAAAAAAAAAAAAGAATGTAGAAAGTCTGAAGGTTAGATCTGGTGATTACTGGTGGTATATACAGTAAACACAAGGCTTCAGAGTTTTAATTGACTGTGACACAGCTGCATGATATGTAGATGATAGAGTTATTGCAAACAAGCAGTTTGGAAGATCATTCTGTAGATGGAAGGATAGTAGCATTTGTGCTGTTACAGTCATTTCTTATTTATCTCAGTAATTAACCAACTTGATGCACAAAATTTTTGTTTTACACTAAGTTTATTTCATGTCTCTACATGTTTCAAGCACATGTGCTGATCATCAAGAGGTCAAAATTGCATTACACAGCCTCTGGTATCATCACACTGAAACAAGTGAGTGGTCTAAAATTACTAAAATACAATTCTATAAATATGAGCAAATGGTAGTAAAATTTATGTGTGAATTTTTCGGGTGTGATTTCTGTGTATTACTTACTATAAACATGCTATGTCATGTAGAGGTTATGTTTATCCAGTTATTAAGCTTATTAGAAAGGTACTATATCTATTTACATTTATGTTTACTTAGTCTATCTAGTCATAAAATTGTATAAATTGCCGATTAGTTGTTGTATCTACAAGGTTATGTTTGTCCGGTTGTTAGAATTGTTAAAAATACGATGTCTGTTTACATTACCTATCTAAAAAAGTTGTGTTTATCTAGTTATTAAGATTGTGCATTGTCTATTTACTTTACATTAATTGTTGAATCTACAGAAAATGCAACTTGACTGTTAAAACGTGCTTACCCTATAGGTGGCCATCTCGTGCACAGGTTGAGAGGACTGGTTGGAATTCATGGGATTGTGGGTTAGGCGTCAGGTGGGTTATGACGTGCAGTATTTGAATGAAGGAGGTCAAACATAAATGTAAATAGACATAGTACGTTTCTAATAAGTTTAATAACTGGATAAACATAACCTCTACATGACATAGCATGTTTATAGTAAGTAATACACAGTAATCACACCCAAAAAATTCACACATACATTTTACTATTTGCTCATATTTATAGAATTGTATTTTAGTAATTTTAGACAACTTACTTGTTTCAGTGTGATGATACCAGAGGCTGTGTAATGCAATTTTGACCTCCTGGTGATGAGCACATGTGCTTGAAACATGTAGAGGCATGAAATAAAATTATTGTAAAACAAAAATTTTGTTCATCAAGTTGGTTAATTACTGAGATAAATATCTTGAAACAAGTTTGAAAATAACGGTTTAATTTAGGATTATGCTGGTTTACATGGGGTCTTTGTATCACAGGCTTCATTTCTGATTAAGTTTGATCCTGGGACTTAACCCCCAAAGCAATACTTAACTTACACACTGGTTGGTCAGAAACAGCGACTTTAAAAATTGTTTTTATTTAACATTCATGAAATTTGGAAGTGTTTAAGACAAAAATCTGTTGTAGTCAGAGAGACATGATACTCTAATAGTGGCAGCGGTGAAACTGTGCATCTGTTTTTCATTAGAAGTAAAGGGCAGGGAGATCAGAGGGGTGGGGAAGGTAACAGGAAAAGAAACACGTAATGTCCGAGCTGTTAGAAATTATTTCCCAGCATTGATGGGACTTTTAAGTGTCCTGTCTCGGTTCATTGCCATTAATGCTTTTGATTTCCATAGTACCTGTGTGTGGGGGGGCCAGAATAGTGTAGTCAGTTATTATAATAAAACCAACTAGATGCACTGATTTCACAAATTTATTTTTGGAATAAAACTCTACGTGTTTCGGACAGTTCCTGTGTCCATCATCAGGAGTTTTTCACTGTACACACAGCAATGATTTATGTCATACAGGTTTGCTGACAGCTTGCGAGCAGCAGTTCCTTCCTGATCCTGCTCGCAAGCTGTCAGCAAAACCTTTATGACATATACCTTTGCTGTGTGTACAGAGAAAAACTGATGATGGACAGAGGAACTGTCCAAAACATGTAGAGTTTTATTCCAAAAATAAATTTGAGAAATTAGTGAATCTAGTTGGTTTTATTATAAGAATTTATCATGATGCATGGTCACTTGAACGTCAAAGTGTAGTCGGTATAGTGACCAGGCAAAGGGCTGGATGATCTGGATCTTAGGCTCGAATCCTGGCAGGGCCAGGAGATGTATAGTTTCTCCAAAAGCATCCATACAGTGCAGGAAATTGGAAATCAAAAGCCATGGTACTATAGTTGGTATAGTGACCATGCTGCTGGACAGCTGGCATCCAGACTGGCCTTTGGGCCCCTCCCAGCCACCTATTCAATGGGTAGTTAAGGAATTGATTATCACTGTCAAACTAAAAGATGCACGTAAGTATTTTGCATTTGCTGTATTTTTTGCATTATGACAGGAAAAAATGACCGATATTTTTTACAGTCTGCCTGTACATAAAATTTTCTGCAGTTAATTCATGCTAGTGTCACTCTCACTACAGAAGTTCAAATACCCCTCCACCCCATGTTGGTATTATTGATGTTAGGAAATTTGAAATTGCAAAGGATGGGTTATATCTAGTGGCGTGTCTGTACTGATGTCATGAAAGTCAGTCATTATTTTCGACAGATGTTACTGGGCATAACAATGCGACCTGTCATTTCTTGTAAAGTATATAAGCGAAGGTTACTTTTACAACCTCCTCCTCCTCCTCATCATCATCATCATCATAACATCAAGGATTGGACCCTTTGATCTGTTCCGTCTTCAAAGTTACAACTGCACTCTCCAACGCTTCTTCGGTCTTCCAGTTGTTCTCCTTCCTTGTGGTCTGTAGTGGTATGATTTCAAAGGGATTCCATTTTGTGGCATTCTTTGCAAGTGTGAAAGCCAGTTCCGTCTGTATTCATCTGTCTTGTCTAGTATGCCTGCAATCCGTAGTTTGCGGCGTATGTAGTCATTTGTTTTGTGGTCATAAAGGGTGTAGCCTGCAAGAGGTCTCAATAACTTCATTTCTGCCGCTTCATTTTTTTCAACCTGTAGTTATAACTATATATTAATGTGTGGAGTATGGAGGGTTTGTAGGTCTGTATTAAAGTTACTACTTTGGTTTTATTTGCAGGTGGATATCATCCTGTAAAAATAGGCGATTTATTCCACAATCGATATCATGTCGTCCGAAAGCTTGGCTGGGGGCATTTTTCTACCGTCTGGCTGTGCTGGGACTTGGTGTAAGTAAGCCTGATACAACAACCAACTTATTTCGGTTCCATTACATTGTCACTGATTTTTTTATAGCAGGAATTGCATGTTCAGCAGTCTCTGGAGGTGGTTGCCTGATAGTACCTCAAATAACACCTTTAAAAAGTCTACATATTTCCCCTCCCTCCCATTTCCCATTCTTTTTGCTCATCACCTCTGCTTCTGTCTTCAGCTTTCATAAATTTGATAGTTCATAGAGCTTCAGGAAACAAACAGCTTTTGATTTTTGTTTTTCCTGTATATTTCAGATTTTGTACACAATATTTACACAGAAGTTATTTTTGTTGCTTGGCTTTTTATGAGTTAGTGCAAGGTAAAATAATATAGATGATTGGTTACTTTCGTATGTACTTAATTAGCATTACCTGAAAATTCAGTACTTGGTATCTTTCTTGTCAGAGTTTTACAAAACTATTCTCGTTCTGACATTACGGCCCTTGTTATCGCTTCGCGTACTCTGACAAAGAAGGGCTTCCTCACTGAAGTAATCTTCTTTTTGTTTGGTCTTTGTCTGTTGTCTAACTTTTAAATGCAGCACGGAGTTCCTGAAGCCGGCTGTCCTTCTGTCTTGAGGCAAGGAAAGCACCTGATGGACCTCTTAGTTAAAGCTGCTCTCAGTCCCTGGGCACCATAGGTCAGTAAACTTGTTAAGATACACGCCTGTGAACAGATATTGTCCAAGGGTAGTAGCAGGAAAATGGCTATTAAGTATTACCCTTGTTCAAGATCTGTTCTCATTTACTGACCATTGGTGCCCAGGGACTGAGAATAGCTCTGTCTAAGGGGTTCACCAGGTTAGGTGCTTTCCTTGCCTGAACACAAAAAAGGAACATGCTTCCAAAATGTGCGTAATTAAATTATAATGACAAAAAGGTAAAGTGATCCCGTTACAGGCCCGGTGTGGCCCAGAGGGTGGGTAGAGGTATAGCTCTACTCTTCCATGACTGCGCACTAGAAGGGGGTGGGTGGTCAGCAGCATGCCCCTGCCACACTTTACCCCCAGGAAAGAGCCGGTACCTATTTTTACAGGAGGCTGGGTGGGCCCCAGGGCCGGTCTGGACGGGCAGAAAATCTCGTCCCCACCGGCATTCGATACCAGACCATTCAGCCCGTAGTCAGTCGCTATACTGACTGAGCTACCGGGCCCACAAAATAATGATGATGGACAGTCAAAAAAAAGGGTTATGCACCGTTGTCAGAGCCCTGTAGTGTTGAAAGGCTTTCTCTGTTATAAATGCTTGCTGAAAGTAAAGATTCTTTTCTTTTGCACTTATATCAGGTAGCACAGAAGAAATACGAGGCTTATCCAGAAAGTAAGTACCATTTCGCTGTAAAAAAAATTGAGTAAGGTTTCGTATAAAATTTTATAGTTATCGGATTCTGCATTCTTCAAACTATTTTTCCACACATTCACCGCCATTATTGAGGCACTTATAGTAGCGGGGCACAAGTTTTTGTATACCCTACTCATAGAATGCGGCCGCCTGCGATGTTAGCCACTACTGACAATACCATAGAGTAGAATCCTGGAAATCTGAGGAAAGTGCAGGGACAGATCAGAAATTGTGAAACATCTGTCGTCACGCACTCTTTTGTTGACCTTATGTACAAATCATCATTCACCAAAGATGGATGCCCACTTCGCAACTCATCGTGCACATTCTCTCATCCTTCATTGAACATCTGAACCCATTTCCTAACCATGCCATCACTC
>Ga0123355_10017849_pt1 | contig 11227 bp, 6 predicted proteins | sample TergutEmb28metaG_3_FD_89872 | JGI IMG/M metagenome (GOLD analysis project Ga0123355, IMG submission 89872) | Embiratermes neotenicus P1 segment gut microbial communities from Petit-Saut dam, French Guiana - Emb289 P1 | ecosystem: Host-associated > Arthropoda: Insects > Digestive system > Gut ...
ATATTATATTATATTATATTATATTATATTATATTATATTATATTATATTATATTATATTATATTATATTATATTATATTATATTATATTATATTATATTATATTATATCTTACACCGTAAATTTAGAATTTCTGCAGATTGTTTGGGGTGTTCTTATTCGTAGCTCCATTCATTGTGAACTCCGCCTACAGATAATATTGACTTTTAATTTACCCATGCTCCAACCCGCGGCCCACCAGGTTGTGTTGTATGGCCTGCGACCACATTTGTAAGTTATGTGTATGCTATAAAATCACCAAATTATTTAGGTAGTTAATTTTAACATTTATTGTTATTTTTTCACGTGCCGCCCATGAACCACCTCACAATTACGGGTGTTTCCTTTTGTCATTAAAAGGTTGGACACCCATGCTCTAAGACTTTTTAAGTTGCTATGTGATATGGTGCAGTGAAGGAAGAGAGCAGGAGATCATCGCAATCTATACTTTGGTTTTATTCACCAAATAGTATTATAATTATTAGACCAGTCCTGGATGTACAGGGCGCATAGCACACATAATACAGATGGAAAAAAAATGCAAATTTTAATATGAAAATTTGAAGGCAAAAGAGGGTTCGAAAAATCTAATCACAAAATTTACTTAAAGAAAATTGTGTATAGAAATATTGACTGGATTCAGAGTGGCTCAGAATGGGGTCAGACGACCTCTTATAAGCAAGACATCATATTTCGAATTCAATTACATAAGCTAATTTGTTAAGTATATGAACAACTACTGATTTTCCAAGAGAGTTTATGAGGTACCCTACAAATATCACAGCTTCCAAAGCCTGGAGGCGGAGAATGCCCCAAACGTCTCTGCAATCTGCACCAAACCACACTGAGTTAAATTCGAGAATGCTTTAATTTCAATAGTAATTGCAGTAAGAACCCCAGACATAATATTAAGCAGTTAATTGCTCTTTAGTTTAATTAAAATCTGCTTCATTCTTGGATTCGAATTCAAGGCGAGCCACTCGACTCGTATCCAAAGCGTGGGGACACGACGCATTGAAAACTTTACATCTGCCTCGAAGAGCCACTCCTCCAGACAAGAAGAGATCTCTGTGACATCCTGCCTTTATTGGACGGATGAAGTCACCGAATGGGAATGTGTAGGTCACAGGAAGTTCCTCAAACAATCAGTACTTATGGTAAAACAATTGCACGGCCCTCTCCTTGTTCTAAACTTTACATGTAACAACAACTTAGATTAATCACTTACACACAGTGGCCACTCTGCTGATACTAACTTCGCGTCCGCCCTATGTCCTTATTAAGACTCACTGTGTCCGCTGCAACTAATACCTGTCCAGCACAGCTTATGTTTCTTCTCGCAAAGATGGGCGCTGTTAGTTAATTATGATAGGTGGAAAGGTTAAGGAGTCGAAGTACGCTGCGTAGCTCAAGATGTGAAGGGCACATTCTCTGCAGGACCTTAACGGCATGGGCTCGGATTGATGATGACCAAAAAAAAAAAAACACTTTAGTAGTATGAAGGAATGTTTAAAAATTTACTGTTGGTTTCATGTCATAACCTTACGCATTAACGAAGAAAAGTAAAATAGGACTTCCTCACTTTGATCCTGGGGCGTGTGAGGTGCCATTTGAGATATTTTTATCATCATCAACGTCTAGACATCCGCGCGTGCTTTGTCGGGGTTAGCTCAAGTAGATTATGTCTTCAGGAATAAAGAGTGGGCATCTGGAATCAGTTGTTCGTTTTGTGTCATATTTTACTGCAATTTACCACACAATAAACATTGAGGATCGCAGCCATTTTATGGATTCAAAAATTAACCAAATACTTTTGTAAAGTTATAGTTTTATGACACATTTTGTAGCACGTCTGATTTGTTAAAAACTTTTCAAAGAGTAACCAAAATTAAACAAATTTCTTAATTTATTATATTGCCGGCAGAAATGTAACACTTTTAATGCATTTGGGAGATGTTACATTAGTAAAATTACACTCTTCAATTGCAACTCACATGAAAGTTTGCTTGAACTCTGTACGAATTTGAACGGTAATCGGGCATATGTCATTTTTGTAACTTTTACTCGGTGCCAAGCTTGCGACTTCCTTTGTTGGTTGTATCATAAACGATGGATTCAAGTTCTTCTGCCTGCCAGGAATAATAATTTCTTTAGCAAATGTAGGTAATGTTTGAGCGGACTTTTTTCTCTTTCAACCTTCTAACTACCTGAGGTACTTTAAATTTTCAAGCCAAATTAGCACAGTGCATTAGGCTTTACCAATAAACGAATTGCAGCCTTTAATGTTCAAGTGTACAATTTAAAGATAATGTAACCCTTTCCCTTGTTCAACAACTCTTCTTTCGAATTCACTAACTTCGCCTACCGGCGGCGGCCGCTCTGTCGGTATGGTTCGCTCGCGGACTAAAGCCACGGAGTTTAGTTTAGTTAGCCCTTAATCCAGTTCTTTTCCCTTATATCTATGTGGATGAGAAAATAAAAGCTTCAAGCATCCCGTTTGATCAACGCATATTGCTCGGAGTTGAATTATGTGCCAGACACGTGTTTCGTGTTGCTCGTATTTAACCTGTTTCCAAGGACGGACTTGAAACAGGCTTGACAAGGGATGTTCACTTACAAAATATTCCGTCCTCCTTGATGAAAATTTTATGCTCTGGTAAAACACGGTGGACATCTTCCTCTGTCTTACTGTCCAGCAACTTCTGACTGTCGAATCGCTGCCCTTTTGCCTCATCACCTATTCAGTGCTCCAGTAGTGAAAATTATGAACAATTTTTTGAGGGCGTCAGTGATTGTTCAGATAGCGAGTGACGGCCTACTGTTCCCGGTTGATCAGTCATACTTACAGGACATTAAGCAATACTTAGTAGGAAATTTAATTAAAATTTCAGTGAGAACAAAACGCCCCGAAGCAGAAGAGCTGAAGCATTTTTATGCGACTTCAGAATGTAAGATTAATGGCCCATAAATTTGTCAAACTGAAAAAAGTTGAAATGTTCTGCGTTCGTGTCAGGAACACAATAAATATCACAACTGGAGAGAAGAAGTGAATCTCGAAAAGTTCTATCTTTATATAATTTCGCAGCTGTTCCTAATTAGATTATCGGTATATTCTAAAGGAAGATCAACCGCAATTCTAATTTGGACAAACATAAATTTTCAGATTTTTCTCTTGTTCGTCTATTAATCCCTGGGATTTGAACCCAACGTTCTGATACGCCACCTGTTTTAACACTGAAAACTACATATTTTTATGTTTAGTACCTTCCTCAGAATAATCAGCGATTCATTCTCTAAAGAATATTAATTGGTTGGCTTTTGTAAGGGAGATGCAGCGAGTTTTCTGCATTGTCGGAGTTGAGCTATTAACCCTTTAAAGCCTAGTACTTACTGCACGTAACACCAAGATTAAAACAGACTGCATTTTTATACAAAATGTGTGCGTTCCATGTAATTAATTTAACATACAACAACAATTTTCGTACACACCATTCGTCACATGCTCTCTCTAATTCAATCAAACTGTGTTCTCTTTGAAGTACGAAGTATATCTTTATATAATTTGGCATTATTCTTGCTTCAAAGTGTTGAATATTACATAAACTGCAAATTTCAAATGGCGTACTTTGCAAGTTCTTTCATGTTTCTTCTGAACAATATTTATAGTCATCACGTTTTCATTTAAAGTTCCATATAATAATAATTAACAGCCATGACTTTTCTACACAAAAGTAGAGAAAAATTTCTTTCTAATTTTAGCAAACATTGTTTTTTGTGAGCTTAGATCTAAATCTTTAGACTGATATTAATCTACAACGCATTAAGTATTACACTATATGTAACTTCAGATGGCAAACTTTGCTATTCGCGCGTTGCTTTTAAACAGAGAATGTAGTTACCATATTTTCCTTTCAGGTAAGTGCATGGTGCTCTGCTGCATAATGTTAGGAAAGGGTGTTCCAGACAGGAGTGTACCATATATATATATATATGTGTGTGTGTGTGTGTGTGTGTGTGTGATTAGACCCTACTACTGTGTTAGCTGTAACTACAGCAACTAGACAACATGTGTGTGTAGACTTTCACGTCTATATTTCCACCAACAAATGTGGAATGTTTAGTGGAACTAAAGCGGCTCGACTACCGTCAGTGTCTCACATATTGCATTTATCGTTAGGATAAATAGCGTCGATGTATCTTTCGGTAACACATGTAAATTCCTTTACAGCATGTGCGCAATTCAATGCGTGTGTGTGTGTGTGTGTGTTTGTATGTGTGTGTATGTGTGTATGTATGTGTGTATGTATGTATGTGTGTGTATGTATGTATGTATGTATGTACGAATGTGTGTGAATGTATGTGTGTATGTATGTGTGTATGTGTGTATGTATGTGTGTATGTATGTGTGTATGTATGTATGTATGTATGTATGTATGTATGTATGTATGAATGTGTGTGTATGTATGTGTGTATGTGTATATATGTACGTAATAATGTATGTATGCATATATGTATGTATGTATATGCATGTATGTAATAATGTATGCATGTATGTGTGTGCCTATGTGTGTCTGTGTGTGTGTTTGCATTACGTATGTATGTGTTCACTACTCACTTTTGTGCCGATGGCATTGACGTATAATTCGATAACAGGTTGAAATTCTCCCTCAATTATAATTTAGATATAATTATTCGATGGTAATTATTAATAATTAGTGTAATTATAAAAGCATTATATTTATGTTTGCTATTACCACAACGATCACGTAAATCGGGGACAACATTGACACAAGGCAGACACAGCGTGATTGGAAAATATTTTACAGCAAATATTGGTAGCAATAAGAGTGACTCTTAAACAAATATCACATTTTTTTAAGTTTACGATACGAATTTTTCCACTAGCATTAATTCTTTTTTTTAATAATGCTCTCTATTTAGGCGCGTTTGTAAAATTGTTAAAAGCGACTTTTAGCTTCGTCGTCTGTCCGCCTGTTTGTCTGTCTGTCAGTCCGTCCGTCCGCATGGAACAACTCAGCTCCCATTTGACGGATTTTCAAGAAATTTAATATTTGACTACTTTTGAAACAATATGCAGAGAAATTTCAAATTCCAAAAATCTGACAGAAAGAACAGTTTCTTTCAATGAAGACCCATACACCTTTTCGATCATATCTCTATCATTTCTCCTTAAGCTGAGAAATGTTTCAGAAAAAAGTTCCAGAAAAAATCGGAGCACACATTTCATATTTAATAACTTAAAAAACGTGCCGTTTGTGAGATAATGCGGAAAAATATCGTACAGCCGGGCAGGCCACAGATGACCACATCAGGCATGCGCACTGCAAGCTCGATAACTACGGCTTCAAGCACACAGGCAGTATATGCAATTCTTATTGCTCTTCCACCGCAACAATGGATGAAGAAACGCGCCTCAGTATTACGTTATACGTAAGCTGCCTCTCTTGTTCAAATTTATTTCTTTAATTAAAACAAACTAACCGTCTCCCAGATGCAGTGCGCACAATTACTTCGTACGGTAAATGCGAATTTTTCGAATTACTACGAAATGTGGTTATCCAGCACTGTTACCATCCTTGAATATTGGTCTATGATTTACGTGCTGACCTTGTGACACATAAGATGGGTGTGAGCTGAACTCGCTGCTGGAGGACTTCGTATGTAACTTCTTGAAGTACAGACAGCCGACATCCTTGTAGAGTTTTGCAAAGTTTATTTAAGCAATATCCTTCACGCAGAGTGTTATCTTTTCCTATACTTGTACATTTTTACATTAACGTGTTAGATGGTGGATTATGTGTTTGGATTTTTGAGAAGAGAATTATCGGAATTCTTATTGCTGAACAGGAGAGTCAGACTAATGCTGTGGCCTGTAAAAAATGCCGCAGTTTTTCTTTAATTCCTGTAGCTAAATTTTCAATGTACCAGTGTCCGACTGAATAAAAAAAAGTGGGTTTATACCACTCTACAAATAAATTTTTTGTGTTGATATTTGATGTTCTCAGAGAGATTGAGGTTTTCTGAAATTTACTGTCATGTAGTTACAGTCTTTATGATGGAGGCAGCACGTACCACCGAAACGTTCGAGCTCATGTTCACAGAGAACAAGACTGTTCCTCTCCAAAGACCGAAATGATCTTCCTTTAAAATAAATTTGCCGTACGCGACATTTTACGTTCACAGGAATGATAATGTCTTAACTTCACACTGCTACTTACACGTAAGTAATACCTTGTCATCTTGATTAAAATCAAATTTTTTACACATCACTAAAGAACAGAATTAATGGTACTTAAAGCAATGACAGAATTACTTACAGACTCTATTAAATGTAGTGAAGAAAGTTTTACGAAAAAGGAGGGACTCAACTCTTGTGACCTGTCTAAATACATTACCATAACCTGCAATAGATGAGTACTATTACAAAATACCTCAGACAGGATGTCTGTTCTCCGAGAGAATAACTGAGTTTTGGATCTCTAGATTACGAAGCACAGGTTTTTACCTGTACACCAGCTTTTCTCAACCTTGATTAGCACCGAACCAGATTAAGCCAAGAAGTTTTGTTTGCGACCCTAAAGGCAAAAAGGTAAAACAATCCCGTTACAGGCCTGAAGTGGCCCAGAGTGTTCCAGGAAGTTTACATGACAACGGCACGGGATAGTGGTAAGGTTGTCAGCCCTATGCACCGGCCGCCTTTACCCCCATGAGATGTTCCTGGTACTCATTTCTGTTAGAGGCTGAGTCGACCCATGACCATAGTGGGATCGGAAGGATTGTGTCAATGAAAAATTCCCATGACAACATCTTAAATCGAACCAGTGACCTTTCGATTTGTAGCACAGCACCTTAACCACTGTGCTTGCGACCCTAATAGTCAGAAATAAAGACAGGTGTAATACAAAAAAAATCGGCGTAATGAATGTGACATTCTATTGATTTAATTAAATTAATATAAGAAAGATATTTTCAACTCAGAATGTAAACCACTGATTCATGACCCAGTCATAAGAGACCAAAACTTACGTCGCGAACCGCAGGTTGAAAACCACTGCGCTACACCTTCATGAGTTTTAGTTTAAATAAAATTCGTTTGTCTAATTTAATTGAATATTATCTGCGATATTTCTCCATCGTGATGTAAGGAACGCTGCGGTATAATACCACGTCATGGACGTAGACATAGATGCAAGAATTAATAATATTAAAATGTATGAGAGAAATATTACGCAAGACTGTGAGTTGGATTTAAATATGATATCTGACTTTCTGCCGAAAGTAGACAGTAAAGAGTTTCTCCGCTTGTGATGGCATGCAGTCTGTGCGTACTTATAAGAGATTCTGCGTGAAGTGCTGTCTACATTTTTATCCTGAAGATCGAGTCAGTAGGCTCTTCCGAAACGCAGTTAATCACCTACCAGACTACACGCCATTACATCACATAAGACCTCAGAACTTACTTTCAAATGGTCAAGGAAAACTTCATGCCACGATTTAGTTATGATTAATTGTTATTTCGAATGTGGTTGTAAACGCCATTCTGCAAAATACCGCTGATCCATCTAAAGTTTTTAGGCATAATTTTCTTCCTAACATCTATGTATCTCCCGCGGGGAAGAGTGATGTATCCTGTAAAAATAATACATTTCATACTTAAGCTATACAGAGTGTTCCAGGAATTCAAATTCATCCTATTTTGCAGATCATAAAAATCACAACCAGAATCTTCTATCAAAATATGTAAGGTCATCGCCCATTTACATGTAGCATAGACTTCTAATGTGACTTAAACCGAAATCACAAGCACCTAACCTCAAAGTCTGTATAGTAGTTATATCTTACATATTAAAACGTAGAACATTCTGGTCTATAACATTCAATTTTAATCGGGTTTCCTTTGAAATTATGAACCGGTCGAAGCTATATCAGAGAAAAGATTCATACTTCCTTCATCGAGAAATCGAATGCACACACTTTGTATAGGACACTATTCTTTGAGGCTCTATGTAGGTTATCTGTCATTGGGCACTGCACATTTAGCTAACAGCGAGGGGTAACGATACTCCAAGGCAATATATATTAAAAATAAGTTGTGTTTTTATCAGATTACGTAACGAGGTACAGAAAACATGGTGATTTTCGCGCCATTTACTGTTTAACACTAAGAGGGAAGACATCATTCTCCAACAACAATTTCAACAAGCTACAGACCATTCTGGACAAGAAAGAAAAAAATAATTCTTTACCGGAAAAGACAGGTCAGTAATCAAGCCTATTAACATCTGAGATATTACTGCCTGGAAATATTCAAACAACCCATCACATGGCGTTCTTTGAACAAAAGGAACTCTAATAACCTTATCCTGGGGCAGCTTAGGAACAGCTACGGACGTGTGAAACACAGAAATTCCAAAATCTTTGCCCAGAACCTAAATGTGGCCGCCTGGCGATAGACAATATTATGGTTTTTTTTATGTTTTGCTGACCGTGCTTCTCAGTACATTTATCTTAGTAATTAACCAACTTGATGCACAAAATTTTGTTTACAATAAGTTTTATTTCGTGGCTCTACATGTTTCGAGCACCATGTGCTCATCATCAGGAGGTCAAAATTGTATTATACAGCCGCTGGTATCATCACACCTATAGGTGGCCGTCCCGTGCATCAAGTTGGTTAATTACTAAGATAAAAAAAGTAGTATGGTTGTTGAATTATCAAGGCTAGTGCTCCATTTGTACGTTGCTCCAAGTGAGCAGGTATTTTTGAACCACTCTGTATAATGTGGAGTGAATAATGGACGATACTGGTTGAGGTTATCAGACGTACCTGAGAAATGACCTCGTCTTACGAAACAAATAAGCATCGGCTAGAATCTCTTCTTGCTAAACAGGCAGTGGAATATTTTCGTAGGTTCAATCGTAACGAAGTATATGGGCGGAGCCTTAACTTGCGTAAGATTTACCAATATGCCAGTTGTAAATGATGGCAAGACAAGTACGGGTTACATGTTATAGCACATCCAGTCGAGACCCGAGGCTGACTATAACATTCTTTGTTACAATGGAGCGGCAAACTCTATAAAGCACCACTAATGCAGTCTGTTCCGCTTGTTGGATATATTAACAGGTCAGCATGAAGAATGAGATTCTGGATAGGCATACAAACCAATTGCATGGAGCAGAGACCTCCTTTGGTTGCTCAGTCTCTCGGAGTTACTCAAGTTAAGAAGGCGTTCTGTAAAAAACAAACCTTCTTTACTCTATTTACAACAACGTTGAGAATCTGTCTTAATATGTTGTTTTGCTCTACGACAAAGTAGTTGCTGGCTTCCGAATTCGTATATTTATACTTTTCCCCCTTGTTTCCGGGTTCTTATCCCACGCAAGCTGTTCGTAGCATCTGGATTGAAGGCGAAAGTAAAACAAAAGCAAAATTTCCATGTGCCCAGTACAGCACTGCACCCTAAAGGCTTATGGCGGAGTGCCCATACGTCTATATAAGTTCGTCACTTGAGATTTAGGTGGAGATAATGGGTCAGCTTCCGGATACTGGCGCTTCAATTCCAGAGGAAGAAGCCACGGTAAACAGACAGCAGGAAGCTGGGTGCTGCACAGAATGAAACCCGAATTCCCCGCCAGCCTGAAGCTTAAGACACCATCCTACTTGAAAAACTCAATAGGAATACAAAGATCTGGAATAAAGAAAAAGGCCTTTATTCTAGTAACCACTAGCTCTGCAGACCAAAATAACCTAAACCATCTATATAATGGAATTATAGACTTCGAAGAGTGTTGGAACTTTTTATAGAATGTGCATAATCGTGTGATAATCAATTATTTACGAGGGTTTGTCCCTAATTTACGGACGACAAACCTATGCTTCGGGTGCCCAAAGTAGCATGATAACACATGCTTTTGACAAGGGCGCATATTTTATGAGGCTTCATATTTTATATAAAAATTGCTACCTAATTTCCTCTAGCTACAGTCCATCACTTCGTTACCCAGAAAGCCGGGGGCACGTTATGGGCAACTTTTACAACTTTTTAGAATGTACGGTGCACTGTTAAAAGGATCTGCCGCACTTGCCCTTTGTAAAGGCCTACAACAGCCTCTGTGTATAGAAGTTATATCAGTGGGGACCAAGCAGCCTACAGCAAAATAAAGAAAAAAATTGCATACAAATTCGTTTTAAAAAATCCTACAGTTTTTTGTAATATGGGGGTGGAATGGGAGCTACATTTTAAAAGACGAATACCCTGCATAAATGAAAGTACTCGAAAGTCCGAATTCCTCGTTTATGAAATAAATTTTTAGCCGTCATTTAAAAAGTGAAAAAGAACACATCAGATTCACACAACACGTGCGAGTCTGCTTTAAGCACTTTAGCAAAATTGCGAAAAGCGACAATTGGCTTCGTAACGTCTGTCTGTCCGTCCGCATGGAATGAATGATGGATGAATTTTCGTGAAATTTGACATTTGAGTATTTTTAGAAAATATGTCGAGATAATTCGAGTTCCATTAAAATGTGCTCGAATAACGGCTACTTGACGTGAAAATCAATATGTATTTTTGATCAAATATCGCTCAATTTTTCGTAAAATGAGAAAAGTCTCAGAAATATTTGTAGAGAGAATCGCAGCACAAATATTTTTCCAATAATTTTTTTTTATAAAATCTTGTCCTTTATAACATAATGCGGTAAAATACTGTAGAGCCAGGCAGGCCACAGATGACAACATGGCTCACGCGCATTGCATGCTGGATACCTAAGGCTACAAACATAACTCAGAACATGTAATACTTATCACTTTTCCAATGCAACGACGGTTGCACGAACGTGCGTCAGTTTTACGTTGTACACACATTACCTGTCTTCTTCTTTCTGTGACATTCTACCAGCGCCTACATTTAGGAAAGATTTTAAAAGTGTTCACGTATTACACTTTGAACGAAATTTGGAAAGAAGTACCTGCGAAAATGTACAAGTGCCCAGCATATATGAAGACGTCATTCAGTACCAACATAAATGGATGCAACATGTACTTACTTACTTACTCCATGGTGCAGAGTCCTTCTTGAGAAGCTAACTGGTTTGCAGCTAGTCAAGAAATTCCCCGCATTTCACGGAACCCGAAAGTTCATTACCGCATTCACAAGCGTCCG
>Ga0123355_10017850_pt1 | contig 11226 bp, 6 predicted proteins | sample TergutEmb28metaG_3_FD_89872 | JGI IMG/M metagenome (GOLD analysis project Ga0123355, IMG submission 89872) | Embiratermes neotenicus P1 segment gut microbial communities from Petit-Saut dam, French Guiana - Emb289 P1 | ecosystem: Host-associated > Arthropoda: Insects > Digestive system > Gut ...
CTGTCTTTTCTCTTTCTTCTTTTTTCTTGTTTTTTTTTTTCTATCAGCACATCCACCGTTGGGGTGTGGGGGGGGGGGGGGCGGGGGGGGGGAGTGGGCGGGGATGGGTGCTAAGAGTTCTGATGCCTTATGGCTACATTCAGCATATAGAAGATTACCAGTGATCAGATATGGTAGAACAAGAAGTGGTTGGCTACTGGAGTTACCGAGTGTTGTTTTTCTGACTGGACAGATGTAGGATCCAAGAGTATTTGTAAATGGTGGACGTCACTGTCCTCTTAGCTGTGAAGGAATGGTTGATTTTATGAGCATGTAGCAGCCCCATCAGGCATTCCATTTTTGGCTGTTTAAATTGTTCGTCTACAGCATGGATGCTCTATGATCTCCAGATCCTTAAAATTTATTCATGGAACATTTCTTTGTCTGAGAAAATATGTTTAATAAATTTTTACTGTCCAGTAAGTGGAGCATGGAAGTTAGAAGATTCACTGAATTAGGCTTCAAGATTTCCTCTGATAGAGGGTGCAGATTATGTATGTGTATCTTGTTTATGTAATTTTATTCTACATTAAATGTGTAAAGATAGTAGGTGTACAAATGTGTATGTCGATACACACACACAGAAACATCCTAAATATTTGTAAATCCAGTATTGCTTCTGAAATATTTTCAGAGATGAGTGAATTGGTCAGTTGGGGGCTTGTTCATGATTGTAGCAGCTTTGTAACATGAGACCTAAATGTTATTAGATGTAAGTTCACAGATGCAGTATTCTTATGTGTATATTTTATTAATTTTATTAAGAAACTGAAACATTCTTCACAGATGTGTCATTTGAAGCCATCTGGCCCAAATGTTGGGTATCATAATTGCCAAAATTTTCTTCAGGTATGTGCCATCTGAGAAAGTTAGATCTGTAAAGTCATTATACTCAACTTGGTTTTGGCATGTTGCAGAGTATTCAGGTACTGTTTTAGTATCACCTGAGAAAATGAGAGTTTCCAAAAAGTGGACGATTAATGAAATACTATCTTGATAGTGTTTTATGTTGAGTTCATTAGACCATTACTTGCAGCTTTACATGTTAGTCTTAGTCCAGGGCTTCCAGTTTCTCTGGATATAGTTTGATTGTGACCTTATATGCATGCCATTTGATGGTTTATGTTTTAGATATGTGTTTAAATAACCTACCCATGTATAGTGTATGTATGGTGCTGATGAAGGACCAATTTACACTCCATCATGACACTTTTAGTAGAGTAAGCACAGAAGGCCTGCCTGTACCGTTGAAGGTTCTTATTGAATTGTGCTGAGTGTAATTGAACTGTTGCGAAGACGAGAATTCTGTTTCTGCATGTTTACAGTTTTGGTACTAGAAATGTTTACAGTCTTAGATTTCACTTCTGGCTATCAGCTATAAGCACTAAAATACATCAGTTTAATATTAATTCATCATAATAAATTTTTAAATTTGTATATTTATAATCACTGATGTTTAGGTCAATTAACTTTATGTGGATAATTGAATTGAAAATTTAATTTTTATTATAAGTAATGAGCATGTACCATATAGTGGTTCCCAAGTTGGGTTGATTTACGAGTGAACTTTTCATATGTGGTCTGCGTGAGAGGATGGTTGTAAGAGGTGGAAGACATCAGAGGAATCGATAGTGACAAGGAGGGAATACTCAGTTTTCATGTAAAGCCTTACTTTTCAATTTCTTATGCCTTTCTTGGGAGCAGAGTTTTCTATTAACCAGTACAGCCTTGAATAAGCAGCCTTGTCCCTATACTAGAAAGAATGAACTGTATATTGCAGTACTGTTCTTCATGATGCAACTTGTGCAGCTACTGAGAAAATTGTCAGTGACAAATTTTTCTTACTAGGGATATGTTTCATTTCAAATGTATATTTACCTTTTTCCCACCAAATTCTTTGTTTGTACCAGGTGTGACCATCATATGGGGTACTGCTAGCCGTTCAGCTTCAGGTACAATAGATGGCAGCTGATTAAGAATTAAAGAGATTGTAATTTTTGACTTTAAAAATAAAATTATCTTACATACAACTGGTAAGTTGCTCTAGGTGCAAGAATTCTGACAGTAGGTAATGGTATGTCCAAATCTTGCAGCATGTTGCCCACTTCCTCTTTCAGTTCTGGCATCTTGGTCTTCAGATATAGTTCTGCGATCGCTCACTTGCTGGCATTGCATGTGAATCCCACCAGGGGCATGGATGTCGATCTCTTGTGAGGGATGTGCGTTGTTAGGTAGAGGTCTCTGCGATGGGCAGATCCCTCCTCCAGAGGAGTCCTACTGACAGTGATATGTAAGGCTGTGTGTAATCTTGAAACCTCAACAATGAAATGACCTGTGCTCGAGTGGGGCTGTCGCCCCCCCCCCAAGTCTTAATCTTCAGTGCATAGTGCTGATGCACATTCACCACAAAGTTTCCTCTTCTGTGTTTATATTGTAGACTTGTACTTCATTGTAATTCGAAAGATGTCCATGAATAGATCCGTTTTCTGTCAAAATATGCACATCACTTACAGTGTTCTGTAGGATTCCAAGGATATGAATTTGGGTGATTTTGGCAGTCAATGAATTGGACTGTGTCAGCTATTCCTTCTGGCAGGATTTTCAAATGCTAGACCAGTGTGTTGCCAGGCAGCAAACAGAGAATGGTAGGTTTGACTAGAGTTTTGGACATTATCCATCATCTTGGGTTAATTGTCATTTTGAAGACTGGGTTTGTTTTTGTGTTTGGTATTCCCCTTGGTCAAAGGCTACCTTTGAATGTCATGTAGTAGCAGAATAAAGAGCCTCATAAAAATGCTTTCCTGGAATACCACACAGTCACTTGAGTCTTTTGGCTGTGATTTACAGAAGTTGTAAGTACATATCAGTCATGTAGAATGGTGTGCTAGTTCAGAGGAAAGATCTTCAGATATTGTTAGTGCAAGCTAGAAAATTCCCATTTTTGACAGGAAGTGAGTATTGGTGTACATAATTTTATGTGCCATGCCTGCAGCTTTGTCTTTACTGTCACTGTCGACCCCACGAAGGCATATAGGTGGAGTACATGTATAGGTCCCCTCTTTATTAACCTTGGCACTGGAGTGCGGGGTGAGCGGTCAACTTCATGCCCTGGCTGTTTTATAGCCAGGTGTAACCACAGTACTCATCAAATAGGAAGTTGGGTGAGCTAATTTGCCAAAAAAAGATCTCGGTGTGGGTCATTTCGAACAGTCTCAAAATCACTAACATGGCCTTTGTAGCTATGCAACTTAGCACACACCAATCTAGAAATTGACACAATTCATCACATGCCTAGCCCTAGTCAGGTACATTTAACTTTAAACCCCTGAAGAAGTGTGCACACATGATTGGTATTTGTCCAGTGCAGACGAAAACAGACCACACATTTTATCAGAGAAACATTTATATACTGCAAGATCCATTAATTGATTACAGCAGTACTGAGTAAGAACAGCTGAGAACATGTCCATCAGGGCAGTAAAACCCTTATTTCTTCCATATGTTTTCGATGCATCATTTACTGTGAAGGAAATTACAGTTTGCATGACATATAACTGCTGACTTGATGACACAGCAGGATATCCCAAAAGAGTGGATTCCTTTAACACACCACTGTGAAATTTGCAAAACTTATGTCTGTATTCATGTTTGTGGAAGCAGCTTAACACTGAATCCAGAATAGTTCAGGCAGACATGTTGCTTGGTTGTGATGCATATGATTTAGTTGCTTACAGTGGTTGATTTTGTGATCATTATACGAATTTTTAAACCCAGCTCATTAGTGGACTGAAACAAACCCATATGTATAAAATGTATAAACGACCAACAAATGCGCTTTAATTTTATTATGTATTTTTATTTATAATATTTTCACCGTGTTTCGGCCAGTGATACAGCCATCTTCACGATGAAGTTTTTGGTACATGAATACAATTTAAATGTGTCACTATCACTCCACAATATTAAAAATATATAGTTTCATTGAAAATTTTTACTTTTGAATAATGTAACAAAATATAGGATAAGAATGGTTAATTATAAAATAGTGAAATTTAAAATAATTTAGTGTGTGTGGAGTGATTTAATAGCAGTTATATGGTGAGTTCTAGACCAGAGTATAGGTGATGTGTTGTCTGTGCGATGCACTCGATATGGATGATATCAGTTTGCTGTATTTATCTGAATGTAAGGTGACTCCTTTTCACAGTCTTCATTTTTAAGTAAAACACCTATACATAACGTGTTTTAACTTTGTGCATGATATGAAGATGACCCCGCATTTTTTGTGTGTGTGACCAAATTGGTTAGAGTTGTAATGACAAATGACACATTTGCTCTAAGACAGCTCTGTAAAAATAAGGGTGATGGTTCAAGGTGTTTTCCTTCCCTTCCTATGTGATGTAGGTGTAATCGAACTGAAAGAAGCTGGAAGTCTGATTACAGATGGCATGCACAAGTTGATGCAGTCAGTAACAAGCATCCTGTTTTGGAGGTGCAGCAAGTAGCTTGTTATATTGTTTTGTCACATAACATTGCAAAATATATATCTGCATAAGGTCTGTGACTTCTATCTAAAACATACCTCTGTTTGGTGTATATTTAATAAGGTGGGTAAACAAGTTTTTTAGGGCCTCAGGTAGAATCTGGCCCCAACTGTACAAAAACCATATTTCATACATTTTCACATATTTTTAGTAAGGATTTCATATAGCATTTGTACAGATCTGTCAAGTATTTTATGAATAGGAAGACATGGTGTTCATTGTGCAACCAGTATAGAATTTTAAGTCCTTTGTCTGCATTTTGATCCCACTGGCATGCTTCATAAGTTTGAGGCATTATTTTGGAATCTTTGAATGTATTTTATTCAGAAATTTTTGAATAGTCATCACTTAGTATGCCCATGGGTTTAAGGACTGATTGTGCATTTCACAAGAAATCTGTTGGCAAAAATTCCGTTTTCAGAAATATCTGAAAGACATCTTAAGGGTACCATGGACATCATGTATTGTTGGATTGACATCAGATTTTGTTATTGTACTTCTGTTTTACAACCCGCATCTCCCAATACTCTTTTATGCATATTTTTGAAAGTATAGTAATAAGCATGCATGTTGTGTGCATTACGGTATTTTTTTTTCCCCCCCCTTTACTTGTAAGTTAATTTTTGTGTTTGCTTGGGGGGTTAGTTGTAGGGGAGATACACAACACCACATACAGAGCTAATCTGTACAACTGAAAGTTTGATATCACATGTATCATATTAAGTTGCATGTTTTTTCTTGCCACATTGTGATACAGACAGGGAGTTGATTCTGAACAAAATGAACATAATATATTTTTACAAGTTTCAGACTGAAGTACTGTAGACCATAATGAATGTTTAAGTAACAAATAAATATTGATACCTTATTACAGCAAAAGAAATTGGATATGTATTGGAACATGCTTTTTAATCTGTAGTGGTTGTACTAATTTTAAAAGTGTAATGTGTATGAACATTTAATTTGCATGGTGTATCATTCTTCGTAATTCAATTTAAACTAATTGATAGCTGGCAAAAACTGGTCAGTCAGTGCAACTCCCTGCGTATAGAGAAGTATTGTTATTGTAAACATTTATGTTCAGTGGTTAGATGTAGCAAGTGATATATATCCATTGTGTACATCATGAGTATGCAGTCATTCCATTTATTACTGAGTCATGTACAGGGTAAACGTTCACAATTTTTAGACATTTTTGGGATCTTCTTTTATGCATTACACATACTGCTTTCACAGGGAGGAAGCCTGCTTTAAATTAACAGTTGCTTAGTTATTTTGACAAACACAATTGGCAATAGTAACTGATGCAGTTTCACAATTTTTACATTTGTAGATAAATTTAAAAGTATTAAGTTAATACAAATTTAAAGATTATTGTGTTTTAAATATGTAATTTAAAATGGATGAAACAAATCATGATGTCTGACACTGCTTAACCGTTTGCTCTTCCTAGCTCAGAAGAATGTGTTAAATTAATGGGGCACTGTTCCCTGTAATATAGTAAAGCAGCCACAGGAGAAGGTATCTCATTTCAGTGCTAGCAGCACTAGTTGTCCTGTGTCAGTGGTTGCTGGAGAAGCTAAAGCTTAGGCCGCACTGGCATGTCATGTTATGTGCCTTTGGGTGTTGGTTTCACAGAAACCATTGGTAAAATATTGGGATTACATGAGTATTTATGTGATCTTATTGCACAGGGATGTAGGGACGGATTCAAGAGCTTCTTCTATGCATATGTGTGTTGTGGAGGAAAATGTGGCAGTGTAGTAAAAGAAGAATTTGGTTATGAGAGTGATGACATCTTCAGTGATGATAAATAGATTTCGGCCGTAGAGTACAGCTATCTTCAAATGTTTTTACATCCTGTGGGACCTCTTGGTGACCTCCTGGACAATACTTACCACTCAATCATGATAATAAGTTGTCCAACCCGGACTAATGAGTATGTCCCGTGTTGCTACAAAGACATGACTGATTCATTGTAGCAGGACTCTGATGTTGGAAAATATGACGCACATATTTGTGGATTGATGTACGTGCATTTGTTGGGAAGTACCAGATATGTCACTACTTTTGAGAACCAGTGTTGTGTTGTAACATTCCTTGATATGAAAAACTTGCACCTCAATGTTGAAGAAAAATGAAGTAATACCATTATAAAGGAATGTGCATATTTACAATACCTTTATTTATAGTGTAAATACCTAGAAAGTGCATGTGCTGATGGCATCGCGCGCTAGTGTTTTGACAGGAAGTTGGCAAAGGGTTAAACATAAATCAGAAAGTCATAGGGTGTAATTTAGAAATATATTTCTGAATGATTCAGAAAGTGTTATTGTGAGACTGTAAGAAACAGACTGCCTTCTATTTTGAGAAATCTTTCCTAAAAGTAAAGTTTTTAGAATCGGTTATTGCTAAATACATTTCAATAAGATCCACATCAACCATTAATAGAAATATAAATTATTTTGTATTTTGCGTAGTTGGCTCATGTGTTTTTTCTTGTCTAATAAGTTCTATAATTTAGATAGCAGACATTGGTGTAGGAAAGTAACATCAAAACGTTTGCCAGTATGTAATAGGACTGAAGTCCATAAAGCTTCAGGGCTGATGGTGCCAGCATTCTTACAGTATGGTAAATGTCATTCTAGTAGTGCATCGCAATTTAAATATTGCTGCATTGATAACATGATGGCACTTCAGAATGATACTGAAATGGTCATAGAAGGCATTTTCTCGAATATTGCACAGTTGCATTGTTATAGCTCTTAACAGTGTCATTGTTTTCATACATATGGCTTTTCAGTGCTTGTGTCAGTTTTGGAAGTCAGGAAAAGATTCTTGGAAGTAGATCAGGAATTATATGATGCATGTGGAAGGGCACTGACATAATTTTTTTGCCAGAAAATCTTGGATGGAGTACATACATGCGGTCTCACATTGTTGTGCAGGAGGAGAATACCACCTGTCCAATACCCATAATTCAAAGATGACAGTGAAAATTTTCTAACATTAATATTGCAAAACTCAACAATTTGCCCATTGCGACACTGCATTTTTAACAGGCAAGAATGACAGTCAAAACAGTGGCTTCATTTTGAGCAGCTGAGACAGATGAGACTGTTCCTTCCCAGTGATAATTGTGGGAACAGTTTACCTTTATTTCATGCAATCAGCCCAATTTCAAAATGAGTCTCCTGTTTGTATTTTATCAGCTGCCGCTGCATCAGTGTCATTCAGTAAAAAATCATGAGTTATGAATTAATAAGTTATGTGTAGGTCCTTTGCCATTGCTTGAATTGGACAGTTTTAAGAATGGGATGATAAGGAGAAATCTTTCACAAAGGTTCAATTTCATGCATTTGTATTGGACATAACACTTTCAATTTTTTGTATGTAATGGAATGCCATTCTGATCCAATGCAAACCCCATCTTCTGCCAACTCTGCAGTAGTTGATGGAACAATCAGCAGGATTCCAGTAGAGTGTGAGGTGGAAGGATGTCCCAAACTGGCATCTTCCTCAAGTGTCATGCTCTGTGAAAGTAATTATTATGTATGATTGATTGTTTTGCATCACCATGTGATTAGTATGACAGTTGTAGTTGTGGTAACTCATCTTGAAGCATAACTTTGTGTTCTTGCTGTGTTCTTCCATCCATATGATGGAGTGATGCATAGATGTGTACACACATCAACACTCAACTGGAGAGAAACGAACCTGTCCCACCTTGCATGGAAGTTGAGAAAAGGTGTTTAGTTTGCTGCTAATGTATACAAGAAGTCACATATTTTAAGGAGGATCAGTCCTGGACCTTTATGGATGTAAATTATGCAGGAAAGGTACACACATGGATTGTACTTGTGTCTCAAATACAATATTTGGATAAGGCTTTTTTACAAATTTTTACAGAAACGTTCAGTCAAAACTTCTCAAAACGGTATGATGAGATTGATTTTTGTGAAAGGCTTTTTACTTAAAGCTTGGTCAGTGTTTTACAACAGTGTGTAACTGCACATTTGTCTACCGCATTCAATGGATTTTCATGATTTTTATGGAAATTCTCCAGTTGGACTAGCTGCATTGCTGTCAGCTGTCACAGCGATGCTGCTGCTCCACAGACTAAGTACAGAGCAAAGTGATGTCCTGCAATCATGAGTGGTTGTCTCCTACACAGTGTAGATACATGTTTTGTATTGTTGGTGTATATATGTTTGTTAGTGCATATCACATACGAGAGGTTCAAAATTTTGGTGTGGAAGTACTGAAAACTGTTATTTTTTGTGTAAGAAGAGAGATGAAAAGGATAATTTTGATTGATTATAGTGGCATGTGTGTGAATATGAGATCTGTTTGTAAGCTACGAGACAGTCATATGATAACTTGCAGAAAATGGCCCTTGTAAGGGACCCAGCTTAACATGGTATGTTTGATGATCTTCCCCGGAAGTTTTGACAGATGTTACCTGGTAAAATGTATATCCAGTTATAACATACTGTATTGCTTGTAGGACAAAATGAAAAGTAAATATAGAGGAAAGTAATTAAATAAAAGTCCATACTATTGACCAATAAAATTAGACCACACCTATTTGTTCAAGAGAAACTGGACTGTAGAAGCCCTGCTGGAACTGTAAACTGTATGGTTATAAATATGAGGATATGTTACCTACCATATGACCATCTTGTACAGTTGCAGGTTTCTAACCTCCATAACTACAACTCTGGGAATATGCAATTTTTACCACATGTTGACTATTGTAATAGTGATCTGTTAGTTTCTGCAGAAGATTGTAATTTGGCATTCATCTTTCAGTTTAAGCAAAACCACTTGATTTGTTCTCTTGTCCTTTCTTTTTTTGTGATGCCCACCCCCTGGTGTTTGTTTTTTTATGTGTATTTGATGAGTGTTTACATTTGAGATGAAACTTCTCTTGCTGTTTAGTATGGTTAAAAAGACAAACTAACAAGACTGACAAGACTGGTAGTTAGTTAATTTTGCCTTACCTTTTATTTGGAAAGACCACCATGTCACTTGCTTTATAATGTTGTTTCTACAGGTATTGTTTCTTTTGTAATATCATTCCTGTGTTACTCAAAACATTGAAGTTAAATTATTAAAATTATACTCACCAACTGGTAACTGAAAGTTAGCCCCTGTTTGGATTGAAAATTATATTGTTGCAGACAGAGCAAAGTGAAAAGTGGATTGTGCATCATACATTTCAGAAAGTTTATGTCATATCAAATGTGAATTTTGTAAAAAAAATTTCAGTGCACTTTATTTGGGGTGATACTTGAGTAGCTGAGTTACTACGCTTTGAAAACAGCTACAACATTCATTTGAAACTCCTTACAAGTTTCATACTCACAGTATGCCAGATATTGAAGCATGTCTTCAGAACCAACTACAGAAATACACAACTTTTCAGAAACCACTTTTTGGGCTTTGAGTCTGTAAGTACTTATGTGTACTTGACCATACAAATCTAGATTTATTTCTACGTGGTTTTAATACTCTCTTAATTACTACGTACACATTACGCAGCAGTGAGGTGGTCATAATAGCACGGACTTCTATACTATTGTAATATTTTGGCTGGTGTGCCATTTCTGTTGGAATCTTGTATTTTGTAAATGTCAGAATGCTGATAAAGTCCGCACTGAAATCATGCATAATAGAGATACATATTACATTAGTATTATGGTGTGGATCACATCCCATTAACTGGGTTTTATTATTTGTTTGCATAATTTTCAAGATGTGATGGGACAGTGCAACTATTTTATGTGTTACAAGTGAAAAGACACACTTTGTCACAGTTGGTGTACGTACAGTATTTATCTTGTGGAATTTGGAAGGTTAAGTTCTCATGAAACCAGGATTAAAATTTTGCTTCAAAACCAATATTATAGCAGGCCAGGTTTAGTGTGTAGGAACTTTTAATGCTGTTTGAGTGCCGTTTGTAGTCTCTGCAGTAAATCCCTTGTCAGTTTTTACATCCTTGCCACATAAGCATTTGGAAACTTTTTAAACCCTCGGAAATTGTAAGAAATGTAAGCAAAAGTTAAGAAGTAACAGCAAGATAATGTGTGTAATGAACAACTTCACATTTAAAATGTTATTTGTGTTTGCTTATTACGTAAGTTCACATTAAAAAAAAGAGGTAAAGGCTAAGTGATGCAAGAAGGTATTATGGGCTTAAGTCAGCCGTTATACTAAAATCATTGTAGGATTCACCCATGTAATATACAGCTGTAAGTATTGTAATACAGATTTGATTATAACAGGTCAAAAAGTAGTTGAGCTGTAACCATTAGTATGATTGAGGTAGTGTAAATTGATTAAATATTAAAAGCCAATAAATTTTTTTAAGCCAAACAGTTTGTGTTTGTTTCTTGCAGGATTTCTGAAATTTAATGGAAACCAATCTGTAATAAAAGATGCAATATCCCACACTGCAGTGTTAGTAGAACTCAAAGCCACTTGCCCTGTATAGTCTGGTGTTACAGATATGCATATTAAAATCAGTATTTTTTTTTTTTTTTTTTTTTTTTTATTTTTTCTGTTTTTTTTTTTTATTTTTTTTTTAATATTGGTTTGCACACCTCTTTGTTAACAAGCCGTCTCCTCGAGGGGTTTTTCC
>Ga0123355_10017851_pt1 | contig 11226 bp, 6 predicted proteins | sample TergutEmb28metaG_3_FD_89872 | JGI IMG/M metagenome (GOLD analysis project Ga0123355, IMG submission 89872) | Embiratermes neotenicus P1 segment gut microbial communities from Petit-Saut dam, French Guiana - Emb289 P1 | ecosystem: Host-associated > Arthropoda: Insects > Digestive system > Gut ...
CGAGCAGCTCGCCGGCTTCGCCGAAGCGGCCCATGGGCGTGGCGCGGAGGATTTTGTCCGTGCGTGCCGTGGGGGTCTTGTCGGAGTTGTAGAGCAGTGCCTCGTTCTGCTTGGTGACGAAAAATCCGGGAGAAATGGCGTTCACTCGCACGCCTTCACGCGACAGATGCACCGCCAGCCACTGGGTGAAGTTGACAATAGCACATTTGGCTGCGCTGTAGGCGGGAATTTTGGTCAGCGGCGTGTACCCGCTCATGGACGCGATGTTGAGAACGCAGCAGTCGGACTTCCCTATCATATCGCGGGCGAAAACCTGCGACGGAATAACCGTGCCCATGATGTTGAGGTCGAAAACTGCGGTGAAACCCTCTCGCTCAAGGTCGAAAAAAGTCTTGGCGGCAGTCGGGTCGTGATATTCGCAGTCGGTCGTGCCTTTGGGATTGTTCCCGCCAGCACCGTTAATGAGAATGTCGCAACTGCCGAATGTAGCTGTGATTTGGTCACGCATTGCTTCGAGTGCGGCGCGGTCGAGGACATTGGCTGCGAATGCTTTCGCCATGCCGCTGTGTTGTGTGTCTTTCTCGATTTCGTCCACGACAGCTTGCGCGGAGTCGAGATTGATGTCGAGCAGCGCGACTTTTGCTCCGTGGCGTGCGACTTCTTTGGCGAATTCGGCGCAGAGTACACCGCCTGCGCCTGTGATTACGACGACTTTGTTATGTAGGGACATAGTTTTCTCTCCTTAAATGTTACACGTATTTATACCAATCTGTGCCATGTTGTTTATATAATTCTTCTGTCCAATTTGGCAGGCGACATTTTGTATCCCAATCGCCTTCGCAATCTGACTTCTTACAATCAGAGCAAGGCAAGTGACCCTTGACCGATATGTACCATCTCACGCTGTACTTATCGTTTACATATGCGTAATAAGGGCACCATGGATGAATGCCTGTTTCCCACGGCGTTGAACCTTCGTCGGACAACTTTTTAAGAACTTCCTCTACTTCACTTTTTGTTTCATAGCAAGCCGAACTATTAAAGACATGGGTTTGATTTGCGATTGTTCTATACGCTGTGTATAATTCTTCGTCAACTTCGCGTATACCAAAGAAAATCTCTCCGTTGATTTTCAACCGTTCTTCCATGTGATAATGCACTTTCTCCATGCCGAAAATTTTCATATAATATTGCATTACTTCTTCGTACTCTTCGCGATTTTTAACGAAAATAGTTCCACTTTGCTCAAATCCGCCGACTATCATATATTCACCTCTATTTTATTGTTCTCTCCAGCGTTTCCCAAATTCCATTCAAATACATAGCCCCCAGCGCACGGTCGTATAATCCATACCCCGGTTTGCCACTTTCACCCCAAATCATGCGCCCATGGTCGGGTCGGATGTAGCCTGTGTAGCCGTTTTTGTGCAGAATTGCGCAGATTTTCACCATGTCAAGGTCGCCGTAGTTGCTGAAGTGCGCGGTTTCCTCGAACGAGCCTCCGCCGAGGTGGCGGATGTTGCGCATGTGCATGAAGTGAATTCGTCCCATGCGCGAATATTTATCAATCATTGCCTCGATGTTGTTGCTTTCGGCGCAACCGAGCGAGCCGGTGCAGAATGTCAGTCCGTTTGCGGGGCTGTCCACTACCGAAAGCAGACGGTCGAGTCCCGTCTCGTCGCAGATGATACGCGGAATGCCGAAGATGTCCCACGGTGGGTCGTCGGGGTGGATTGCCATGACCACTCCGCAACGCTCGGCGGCAGGGATGACGGCACGGAGGAAGTATTCGAGCGCGTTCCACAAGTCTTCGTGCGTGCGCTGGGCGTATAACTCGAAGAGTTTCGCCAAATCTTCTTTGCGATAGCTTTCGTTCCAACCGGGCAGGTGGAAGTCCTCGGTGAGTGGGTTTTTCAGCTCCTCGTTGCGGAAAACTAACGTATTAGAGCCATCGGGATTGATATAATCAAGCTGGGTGCGCGTCCAGTCGAAGATGGGCATGAAGTTGTAGCAAATGCACTTGACTCCGGCGCGCGCGAGGTTTTCGATGTTGGTTATGTAGTTGGCGATATAGCGGTCGCGCGTGGGAAGTCCGAGCTTTATATCCTCGTGCACGGGCACGCTTTCGACTACCTCGAAGGCGAGATTGGCGGCGGTGATGCGCTGCTTGAGGGCAAGGATGGACTCGGTACTCCACACCTCGCCGACGGGAACGTCGTAGAGTGCGGAAACTACGCCGTGCATTCCGGGGATTTGCGCGATGTACTCGATTTTGACGGGGTCGGACGTGCCGAACCAGCGGAAGGACATTTTCATGGTAGTGGCTCCTGGTGGTGGGGTAATTTTGTAGGGGACGATGGCAATCGTCCCGTTGGTTGGGCGCGAGATTATTTCACGGGTCGATTACCATCGACCCCTACAGAAAAACGTAGTAATTCCCTTCTGTGGAGGGGTGGCGGCGAAGCTGGCGGGGTGGTTGGGCGAACACAGTTCGCCCCTACACAACGGCTGATGTATTCAACACCTCGGCGATAAATTTCATCAATTTCCTCGTATTTTCAAAATCTTCTACTGTCCATTGAAAATTAAAACTGCCACAGTGATATTTTACTTTTCCGTTAAGTTCATACTTGGTTGCATGACGACAACCAGCACCGCCATTTTTAAGTGTGCATTTCGGACATAAGTTATATTCTCGGTGCAATTTTTCAAACATTTCGGCAGCAAAATCAGGCGAAGTTTCAGCTAACTTTTGTAAAATTTCGATAGTTCCATTTTTGTCGTCAATTTTGGGTATTTCCATGCTGCAAAGTTCATTATCAAATCCCATTCTTCTCATTTTATAAACGAAACCGGTCGGCGAGGCGTATCTGACACCTTGGTCAGTTATTGTGCGATCAAAATCAAAACTGTTTTTCATATCTTTGCGCATAAATTCATCCATGTCTATACACTCGTTTTGAATTTCCGGCGGAAATGAAATTAAGTAACTCGCGAATCTTTTGGATAATTTGGGGGTCATAGTCATAGTAGAGGTTTTCCTTTAAGTGATTTTGTCGTGACAGATTTTGTGTTTGCCCAGTTTGTGTAGTGTGGTGCATATTCGATTTTGCGGACGGCAGGTTGCCGTCCCTACAGGGTGCAGCTGTGACAAAACGGATGAAAAATCATAGTCCTACGAACTCTTTTACATTAGTATAGCACAACTTTTCCATCAAATCATGTGCTGTGCCCAAGTCATACTCCCCACGTTCGACCAATCCGCCGACATAGTCTGCCAGTATTCTGCGGAAGAAGTCAAAACGAGCGTAACTGAGAAATGAACGACTATCCGTAAGCATTCCAAGGAATGTACCCAATGTCGCATATTCAGCGATGATTTTCAGATGATTGCGAATACCTTCGAGAGTGTCGTTGAACCACCATGGCGCGCCAACGCGCACGTTAGGGAATGCTCCGGAAATGGTGCAAATTGCGGGGACTGCGCTGGGATTCAGGGTATAAATGATGGTTTTCGGCAGCGCGTTTTTGGCGTGTAGCTTGTTCAGGAAAACGGCAAGAGCATCCGTGTCAACATTGGCGCGATAGACGTCAAATCCGCTGTCAACTCCGATATTACGGTGCGCATTCGTGTTTATGTTGCGCATGGTGCCGATGTGCAGCTGCATGGTCATGTCGCGCTGGGCGTACTGCTCCGCCAGCCACTCCAGCCTGTCGCTGGACGGCGCGAAATCCATGCCGTGGTCGGTGATTTTGCATCCGCGCTGCGCGAAATAGTCCAATCGTGAGGACAGGTGGCTATGGCTGAAGTTATTCGACTTGATTATACGATCGGGGCGAAAAGTGGGTGCGACTAAAGTGCGTCCGTACACGCCATGAAACGCCAAATCACTGTCCGGATCATCAGTGGTGGCGATGTATTCGACGTTGAACAACTCGAGTAGCTTGTGAACGCTGAGATTTTGCAACGCGGCATTGGCACGCTCCCAAATGGAGTCAGAACTGGCTGCGTTGAGTGGCTCGGTGATGCCGAAAATCATCTTCAACTCGAGGTGTGAGAAATAGTACAGCGGATTTCCTGCCAGCAGCGGCATGATTTCGGCATACTTGTCGAATTTCTCGCGCCATGTGGCTTCGCCCGTTATGTAGTGCTCGTCCACACCGCACATGCGCATGGCGCGCCATTTGTAATGGTCGCCACCGAGCCACGCCTCGCCGATATTGGCAAAAGTTTTGTCCTCGGCGATTTCACGCTCATTGAGGTGGCAGTGGTAGTCGATGATAGGCAGTTTTTTTATTGCGGCATACAGTGACTTTGCTGTCTCATTCGAGAGCAACAAGTCGTCGTTCATGAAGTTTTTCATAATAACTCTTTGAGCGCAGTGACAGCGCAATCAAACGCTTCGTCACCGGTCTTAAATGTAAATTTATTTTTCAGTTCCGAGCCGTCGATTTCTTCGTAGCCGGGAAAGACTTTGAGATGCGGCTCGACGGAGAGGACACAATCTTTTCCGACGCGTCTGATATACTCGATGATAGCGCTTATTTTGCCGTCGCCGTGCCCGGCAGGGACAATTGTCCCCGATGCGGTGCACACATCTTTGATATGGTAATAACCCATGCGCGGCAGCAGTAGCTCCATTGCCGCATCAATATTCTGCCCACATTGAATAAAGTTCGCAGGATCGTAGATGCAGCCCAAATCGGGCAAAGCGTCCAACAATTCGATGCAGCGGTGAGCGATATCACCGTAGATGCCTCTTTCGTTTTCGTGGAACAGGGTCACTCCGCGCAATTTCGCCATGGCGCACAATTTTTCAAGACGAGCGATAACTTCATCGCGATGTTTCTCATGCTCGTCAAGAAAAAAGCTGAATACTCGGATGTTTTTAGTACCGAAGACTTCGCATATGTCGAGAATATGCTCTAAACGTGCCTGCTCAACGGCAAAGTCGTTTTCGATCTTACTTTTTCCGATCGGAGAACCGATTGACCAAACAGAAATGCCGTTTTCGTCGAGCTTCTTTTTAATCTCTGTCGCATCTTCAAGCGTAAAATTGGCGACATTTTTGCCGTTCACATTACGCAGCTCAATGAGAGAGATGTTGTTACGCTTTAGAGCGGAGATTTGACCGTCGAGGCTGCTTGAAGCCTCATCGGCGAATGCACAAAGTTGAATTTTCATGGTGTGTCTCCTCGTAATAATTCGTTTTAATTTGCTACCATATAGTATACCACATAAATTCAATAATTTAGTGATATTTTGTCAAACAAATAAAATTAAGGATTGTTGTTGTCGTAGAAGTATTATAAAAATAAAAAATGAGATACGTTCTTACATCATTTCAAATGATGTAAGAACGTATCGATTGTTTTTCTCACTTAATAAAGATGCACATCGAATGACTGCAACAAATCAGGGTCTTCATTAAGCAGACCGTGATTTATTCGTGTGCCGTTGAGAGTGTGATCATATGACAAAAAGATGCACGATGAGTAATTGAAGAATTATATACTACTTCGCGATCGTTTCTTAATTGATAATATTATTCCCATCATAGTTAAGAATACTATGATCAAATGTGTTATAAAATTCATTACTCCAGTTTGTGGTGATTGTTCATTTGCGTTTATTTCATCTGTAAACACTTCGTCGCCTTCGTTTCCAGCCAAATTGCCGTTAACTTCTCCTCCCAATCTTTCAAATAATGCCTCATAGGAAAGCCAAATGCCTCCGCCATTTTCTCCGGATACATTATTTCGAATTTCACCAGCATTCAATAAAAATGTTCCGCGTGATGCAATGCCGCCACCATTGTTGGCAGCAATGTTCTCAATTATATCGCCGTCATTCATAGTAAACGTACTTCCATATGAAATATATATACCGCCGCCTATACCTGCTATGTTTTCTGATACTGGAGCAAACATCGCTTGAGCGACTACCACGACTTGACCGGCAGCATTTTGGCTTATTATGCCATCGTTAAGTATCATTTCGCTTTGGTGAACAAACACTCCGCCACCATGCCTATGCGCAGTATTGTTGCCGACAATACCGCCATTCATAGTGAAAGTGCTATTATTAACTATGCATATTCCGCCACCTTCATTTGCGGAATTCCCAATAATTGCACCACCGTACATATTTAAAATGCTTTCATTGATATAAACACCGCCTCCGTTGCCTGTAGCAGTGTTACCGCTGATTATACCGTTGTTCATGATAAATATGCCATCGAAAACAGATACTCCGCCGCCGTTGCCGCCACGTCCGGATCTAATGGTTAAGTTACTACTAATAGTTCCATTGTTCATAGTAAATATAGAATTCATTACTGCAACACCGCTACCCAAATTTCCACTTATGACACCGCCATACATAGTCATCGACGAATAATTATGTACTGGATATGCAACAATAAATACGCCATCCCAACCATTATCACTAATCATTCCATTATTCAAAATAAATTCACTATTATGAACGATTATGCCATCTAAGTTATCGATAATTTTTCCATCATGCATAGTAAATAGGCTATCGTTTAACATTACGCCGTTATTTGCATTTTCGCGAATGATTCCATTGAACATAATAAATATACCGTCATTTATATCAATACCAGTTTGGTTATCACTAATTATGCCATCGTGCATAGTGAATGAACCACCGTTAATATTAACTCCAGCACTTCTATTTCCTATAGGATAACTAAAATTGCCGCTTATTTCACCTTCGTTCATTAGAAATTCGCCATAATAAGCATCTACACCGCTTCCTTGTTGAGCACTATTGTTAATAATATATCCGCCGTTCATGGTGAAAAATCTAAAATTTGCAATAGAGAGATAGCCCATTCTATGACCAAATGCCACGCCTCCGCCACTTCTTGCTATATTATCGCTGATTTCTCCGCCATTCATAATCAATTTTGAATATACATGAATATATATTCCGCCACCAGAATAAGCAACTGAATTGTCACTTATATATCCGCCGTACATTGTCATCGTACTGTAAAAAGTCAAATAAATACCGCCACCGAACGCTCCTGCTGCATTTTCGCTTATTCTCCCGTAATTCATGACAAAGTTTGACACCCAAAGTGCTATACCACCACCGCGAGTGCTAATGGTTGTATGTGCTATGTTATCGGAGACAGTTCCGCCATTCATTATGACTTCGCCGTGACTAGCTAATAAGCCAGCGCCTTCCCAGCCATTATTCCCAACAATATACCCACCGTTCATAATAAAATAGCTAGGAACTAATGTTGTGTAAAAGTCATATGCAATTCCTTGTACGAATACACCGCCGCCAGTGTTATTACTAATTGTGCCGCCATTCATATAAAAATCTGCACCGTCACGAGCAGTAACTCCTGCACCAGGTGTTTCAATATATCCGGTTGTTGTCGTATGCCCACTTATTGTTCCGCTTAGCATCACAAATGTAGCCCCACCGTTCACTAGCACGCCACGACTGTCGTCACCAATATCAGAATAAGCCGCACGAGTTAACGTCGGACCGTCAAGAGTGAAATGCCCACTCACAGTAACTGCCGCAGAATTATTAGTTGCGTACAAATTGTATTCACCCAATAATACAATCCGCGCTCCAGCCGGAATATACAATTCCACATGTGATGTGTCGTCTGATACAATATCATTCAATAAAGTAACTCTCGCAGGGGTTGTCCCCGTCGTACTCACTGCTGCTTGCAGCTCTGCCAAGGTAGATACCTCGGCTACATCATAAGTATAGTCGGCACTTAAAAAAACGCTTCCAAAAACAAATAACGTCACTGAAAATAAAACAAGTAGACTTGATATAACGTATTTTTGAACTTTGACTTTATTGACTTTCATTTGATTTCCTCCGAAAATTCTAATTTTTATTACAAATCATTATACACTATCTTTTGAAATGCGTCAAGGTTACATATTATTATAAATTAAAGTTCGTGATATATTTAATTCTATTGTCGAGTGACTGAAAGTGTAGCCTCCAAAAGTCTGAAATTGTGTTGTCTTTATTGAAATAATGTGATATAATGTCGATATCTAAGCCGTCACATAAAGCGGTATAATTGCTGAGGTAGAATTTTCATGAAAGTTACTTTGTTTTCTAGCCGAGTAATCAGTTTTTTACTTGCGACGCTAATACTCGTAGGATCATTGTCGGTGGTCGGATTAAGTTTGATGCAAGAATCAAGCGAAAGTGGCAGTTCATCCTATGCATCCCAACCGACATCAGCAGTTATTCCACCAACACATCCGACAACGGGGACGACGTTCACCACACGTTCGGGCGATAATATATTCTCACGCATTGCATATGTTTTTCGAGTTACAGAAGATTCACTACGAGCGGCAAATCCTGCTCTTGCAAATATACCAAGGCACTCTTCGATCGCAAACGGCACAGTAGTAAATATCCCTCCCCCGAATCGTCCGAATCTTCAGACTTGGAATATGACACCGGGGACTTTTTACTTCCGTTCACTTGCAACTGGTGAATATCTGTCTTTCGATGCAAATGGCATATTTACAGATATACACTCTGGCACAAATCAGCGTTGGAATATCAATTTTCCGTGGAATAACTACGAGGTAGCATCGCTTTCGCCGAATACAGGCACAACTCGCTTTCTGCATGGTGCATGGGGAGATGCACAAAATCCGGGGTTCCAATTCACATTTCACACAACAAACAATCCGCCATTTTTGCAGACGGGATGGGCTTTGATTCCGCAAAATGACGACCCGACCAATACAGTATTTCGTATCGTCAACATAGTTGCAGCTCAGAACTTAGTTCTTGACGAAAATGGCGAAATTTCATGGGCTACCTCGGCAAATATCACCGACTATTTTTGGTGGTCGATACATAATCTCGAGCAAAATTGCCCAATCAACGGCATATCAATCACGCCCGGTGACACCGCAAATCTTCATGTCGGAAATATACATCAACTATCTTCGAATATACTGGGCATACCACGTCAGGACATCACTCCTCGTGTTATGCCTACTGTCACGTGGACTTCATCTAGTGATGCGATAGCAACGGTTTCGAGCAATGGCTTGGTAACCGCAGTCGCAGCAGGAACTGCTACAATTACCGCAACCATCACTACATCAAATGGCACTTTCACATCCAATTCTGTCACCATCAATGTCACTCAACCCATGACGGGAATCGATGTGTCCCCACCTAGTGTGACCCTCGACCTCATTGCGGGACAAACAATTCCGACGGCTCAAGTCATCGCCACAATTCTCCCCGAAAACGCAACTAATCCCTCCGTCACATGGACATCGTCCGACTATACCATCGCCACCGTCTCATCTTGCGGACTTGTCACCGCAGTAACTCCCGGAGTTGCGACAATCATCGTTCGCTCGGCGGAGAATCCCGCCATTTACGCCACCGCCCAAATAACCGTGAGGATGCGTGTCACAGGCATCGAACTGTGTCGTACCAACGTCACCTTGAACATACTTGGCGGTACTTTCGGCAGCGACACTCTCGTTGCAACGATTTTCCCCAACAACGCCACCAATCAAAACGTAATTTGGTCGAGCAGCGACTACAGCATCGTCGCGGTCGACCAAAACGGCAACATTACCGCTGTGAATCAAGGCACAGCAACCATTAACGCACGTTCTGCGGATAACGAAAACATCTATGCTACCACGACTGTCACAGTAAATCTGCTCGCCTCAGGCATCATTCTCGACCGCAATGCTGCCACCCTCTTCATCAACGGCAGCAATTTCGGCACGACTACGCTCGTCGCCACAATCTACCCCACAAGTGCCACTCACTCGGTAAATTGGAGCAGCTCGCATCCCAATATCGCAACAGTTTCCGCTAGCGGAGTTGTCACCGCTGTCGCTCCCGGAGTGACTACCATCACCGCCGAAATCGACGGAGTTGCGGTCAGCGCGACCATCACCGTCATCTCGCTCGTCTCGCAAATCACGCCCAATAATCGCAATGTCACCATCAATCTCGGTCGGTCGGGAAGCCCGACAGCAGAAATAAGGACTGAAGTTTTTCCTGTAAATGCCACCAACCGAAACATCATTTTCACAAGCTCGCATCCTGCCATCGCAAGCGTTGACCAAAACGGCAGAATTACCGCACACAACCGCGGTACAGCAACGATAACCATCGCTTCGGCGGATGGAAATTACAGCACCACAGTCACCGTGACGGTGGTGCAGCTAGTCACGTCTGTGACCGTCACTCCGCCGGCGCATACTTTGAATACAGGTGCAAATGTGAACCTGTTGGCGCAAGTTTTGCCGCAAAACGCCAACAATCGCGCCGTCACCTGGCATTCTGTCGACACAAACATCGCCACAGTAGACCAAAACGGCAGAATCACCGCCCTCAGTTCAGGCACAGCGCGAATATACGCGACAACGACTTGCGGAAGCCTGGTCGGATATGCTATAATTACAGTAATCCAACCTGCGACGGGCGTTCACGTCAACCCGACGTGGCGCAACGTCATGCCCGGCGCGACTTTCAACCTCGCCGCGACCGTTTTCCCTGCCAATGCGGATGACCCGCGGGTCACTTGGCGCAGCACAAACACCGCCATTTTCACGGTCAATCAGCAAGGAATCGTCACCGCAGTCGGTCAACCCGGACAGGTTGCGTATGTCTATGCGCGAACCGTCACAGGATTCGAATCGCGTGTGCAGTTGACCATCGGCAGACCTGTCACGGCGGTGCGTGTGAGCGGCGTGAGCAGCCTCATCGTCGGCACGTCGAGCCGCCTCAGAGCGGAAATCACGCCCACAAACGCCACAAATCCATCCGTCCGATGGGAGAGTTCCAACCCTGCCATCGCGACAGTTGACGTGACCGGAAATGTGCGCGCCGTCCGCACGGGAACGGTCACCATCCGCGCGATTTCGCTGTGCAGCGGAGTGGTCGGCACACGGAATATCACGGTCGTTTTGCCTCAGCCGAATCGGGTGACCATCACCCCGGGCGAGGATTTCACGCTAAATCGCAACACCGCGAGGCAGCTGACGGCGCGAATTTCGCCGACCAACGCCAGCCCGCAGACAGTCACATGGACAAGCTCGAACCCTGATGTAGCAGCGGTTGGAGCCAACGGAATGGTGGTCGCGAACCGCCCGGGAACGGCGGTTATCACCGTCCGCACCGCCAACGGTCGAACCGACAGTGTGACGGTCACC
>Ga0123355_10017852_pt1 | contig 11226 bp, 6 predicted proteins | sample TergutEmb28metaG_3_FD_89872 | JGI IMG/M metagenome (GOLD analysis project Ga0123355, IMG submission 89872) | Embiratermes neotenicus P1 segment gut microbial communities from Petit-Saut dam, French Guiana - Emb289 P1 | ecosystem: Host-associated > Arthropoda: Insects > Digestive system > Gut ...
CACAACGTAACACCAACACACATCGAACCAGAGCAATACAACCCATGAAATAACTCAAAAAATAAGTCGCAAACTCCTGAGGATGGATGTATTAACATCCGAAACATGTTGAGCATTAAATAAAGAAATAATAAATCAAGTGACATCAAGTTGGTCTCTCTTTATTCAACTATTAATTATTTAAAATCGTGTTATTTTAAGCAGTCCAGATCTCAGCTGTCACTGACCTTTCTTGAAATCTTGTTTAAAGATTTCATTTAAAAGACGTTTTTAATGAGTTTGTTCCAGTTCCGCCGCCCTTCTCGTCATATTTATTCTTCCTTTTTTTGTCTTGTTATTTTTAGTAGGCTAACCGAAAGGCGCGACATGTTCGATACTTGAAACTTATTTGCTTTTTTCTGTTATTTGTGTTTAAATTCCTGGCGATTTTTCAATGCTGTTTCACCGCCAGGTCAGCACTTGAAATAACGATCAGTTCAACTGTCATTTTTACCACCTTCGTCTAACAAAATCCTAACTTTTCACACCGCTACTGGGGAAATTTAGGGCTGCTATTGGCCATTATCCTAAGCCCTGTGGTTTACAAATCCCTGGCGCCAGGTCGACGTGTTGCCTTAATGTTTTACGGAAGTGCCTGACGTTTGTGAGTCTTCAGCACCGAGCTTATTTTTGTAACCATTCCGGCTCCTGGAGTTTTGATGTGGTTTCTAGATTTTTAGAAAATTTTTGCACACTCCTTCTTAAACCGGTTTGAAGCAATATGAATTCTTATGATCATGATCTTCTGAACCCATCTGGCGGAATATCGGGAGAGATCCGCGGCTCTGAATGCAGTCCGTATTTGGCAATACCTTTTTTTCACCCTATCTTTTTAATCATCTGCCGTACTATATTTTGGCTTTTCGTTCGGAGATGGTAAGGAATTTATCCCTGTGCCATTTAATACCCTGAAGTCGCACGTGTATCTAATCGTCTACCAATTTCAGTTCGTAACTCACATAGCACACAATCCATATCTATTGTAAAACAAACCCGCTAATACCTTTAACCTTTTGACGCCTAACGACGACTATAGTGGTCGTACGCACCGCTAACCTCAAAATATTGCATTTCATATATTTATTCAACAAATCCAGATACTGAATATTTTAAACATGGTTTATATTCTCCGTTTTTTCCTCTTCAAAATGCAGTTTGTTTCATAATTCTAACTTATTTGGTTCCTGAATTATTCACATTTTATATACAGGGTGCGCTAAAATTTAAAAAATAATTCCGGCGCCAAAAGGTTAAGTTTAATAATCAGTATGCGGTATGAGAATTATAAAAAGTAATCCTAAAGGCACTGTGCGGAAAAGTATAAATTTTCTTTTGTTACAGCTTGTGGTTCACATGGTAATAGCTGGACATATAGAATTTGAATGAAGACATCACGAATTGCTGGGATACCTATTGCAATACTAATTTCTACGTCAGCACAATTGTTTTTGTTACACAAGGTAATATGTAGGCTACATGTTTCGACTAATAAATAGTCATATTCAGGCCTATTCTTTACAAGTTAAGTCACAGGATGCTGTGAACATGTTGGGATCCCAGTGTGATTATATCAGTGAAATATTTAAGCCATAATATTGCAAAAGATTTCACTGATGTAATCACACTGGGATCCCAATGCGTGAACAGCATCCTGTGACTTAACCTGTAAAGAACAGGCCTGAAGATGACTATTTATTGGTCGAAACATGTAGCCTACATATTACCTTGTGTAATAAAAACAGTTGTGCTGACGTACAAATTAGTATTACAACATGGACATACAGAGTTAGTTAAATTTAAGTAGCCGTTTGCTATGAATGTTTATCGTCGATATTTTATGTTTTCGACCTGTGATATTCATGAAAATGACGGGTCACAAGAACCATAAGATGAACTGCAACGACCTCTCCGTTTCTTTCGACAGGCTGTCGAAATCTCCGAAAGAAGTTTTAAGGTGCAGTTTGACATTATTTTCTGACATATCGTAATTACATTTATTATTGTTATTGATGACAGGGCTGCTGTATTAGTACAGGATGCAGCTACGAAAGTGACTAAGGAAGGACAGAATCAGTACTAACAAAGACGAAACACAGAACAAGGCGTTTTTTATAAAACCGTTCGGGGTCACTCCGGGTTTTGGTTTTTGGATGAATCCTACAGAAATAGGCAGAGGATTTCTCGAGTTTGTACTTAGTTTTGTTCTTATAATAAAAGCCAACGAGATGCAGTATTTCTCAACTTTATTTTGGTAAAGTACTCTACATGTTTCGGACAGACTTACTGTCCATCATCATGAGTCTTGATACTGTATTCACAACAACTGATATTTGTCATACTAGTTATATTGACTGTCTGCTGGCGAGGTCGGGGTGGAAGTTAGTTTTGTCTCAGAATGTCATGATGCCACTAATTTACCTAAAGTCTCTCAGAAAATTATAATCCCAAAGATGTTCCTGAAATCTCGACATGAAGTACGTTGAGTTCCGTTCAGTTGAAGGCTTAATTACGGAGCCGTCGTATTATTTCTTTGCATCTTCGTCTGAATTCAGTTTTGCCGATCATTACGAGCAGCGTAATCAAATTCTTGGCAATTTCGGGACACCTAATTACTTCCTAAGTAGCGTAGATGACTGCGCCTTCCCTGCGTTGGCTGCTCTAGCTCTCTGCCCTTCTTCCCCGCTTGAGCTCTGCTTCGTGTTTTTGTATAATTTATGAGTTTAAAAATGTTTGTTTATTCTGGGGATTAGTCTTGGACTTGTTTGATCTATAGGCCTACATAGTCCCAGATTTATCTAATATCTTTTTCTCTGGTTTGTACCTTAGTGTCGAATTAAGTGTCTTTCTTTTATAAACTCCCTGTACCCGTTTAATTGTGTGAAGAAGTGCTCTTCATAGCTTTGTCTGGCCATTATGTCTATTGTTTCACTGGTAGGATACGAGAATTACTTAGAAATTTTTACGAACATTGATACTGAGGAGTTATACGAGGCGCTGACACATTCTAATATTTGTTAAAAACGGACAAATACTGAAGGACATGTCTAAAGAAGATCTAGATATATTTCCGCAAGCATTCTATGCGTAGTTCACAAAAAGTACTTACCCAAAGGAGATATATTTTTTCGGCCAGCATTGTAGAGAACACCGCAGCACGTATTTTGTACTCAGCACATTTTTTTGCCTGATAGATGTCTAAACAATTAAATAAAACAAACAAAACTCCACAATTGTTATTGCATGCTTATGCGCACATATTTGGGAGCTCGTATATTCGTTAATCAGCATTTTTATTCCGAAAAAACTCAGTTTACCGAAAGATTGTATGTATGTATGTATGTATGTATGTATGTATGTATGTATGTATGTATGTATGTATGTATGTATGTATGTATGTATGTATGTATGTATGTGTGTATGTATGTATACGTGTATGTGTGCATGTGTGCATATATGTATATATTATGTGTTTATTTATGTATTTTTATTTATTTACTTATTTATTTATTTGGATAAAGCGCGCATACAGCCTTTACGTACTGGATGTGCGAAGAATGGAGAGACGTGTATAAAGTACTTGTATTCATGAGCGATTTTATTGAAGTCGGCTGTGTGGCGCTGTTTGTGAAAGAAAATAGAAACATTTGTTTTTCAGGAATCGAGTAGCAGAACCTGCACCAGAACTGTTGCGCTACACGTGCAGTGCCTGACTTCATGTCTTCTGTCCATTCTGCCCCTTTCTGCAACATGAAGTAGTAGGTAATGAATGTAGTGACGACAAATAAGCTAGGGGAAGGTTTACTCCTGGTCACTTATTTAGATCCGTAACTCAGAATAATTAGTTGGAAATTTTGTGTTTCCGCACCCATTTCCACACTGCGCATCTGTTTGTGATACCGATATAGGCCTGACCGATCCTTGAAATTGTGTCTAGTTAATAAATTTATATTATGGTCCATAAATTGTGAGGGTCCTGGAATGAAGTAGGATGAGACAGGAAAGAATGTAGAACACAGGGAGATGAAGGTACATACACAGTCTCATTTGGAACGTTGTGAAAACACAGACCGCTTGGGAAATGTATGCGTAGGTTGGAAAGCAATATTTATATGGATCTTAAAGCTATAGGATGTGATATTGTGGGCTTAATTTGTATGGTCCAGAGCACATATCGGTACAGAGCTCACGTCAACACTGTTTCATATACAAGGTGATTCAGGAGGAAAGGTCACTATTTTGGGAAGTGTTATTTTCGGTATAATTCTGAACGCTTACCGAGATAGAGTTGTTTTTATATCCAGATCGAACTCTGTTAGGCTTTTTTGTGTGGCTGGAAGAATAGCGAAGGGTACAAAAGAGAGGTGGCTACATGAGAAGAATTGCTGCTTCGCGTTTTGGATTCTGCTGCACACATGAAAACATGAAGATCAACTGAGACGAACAATACGCGATTTTCCCACGAGTTGCAAAGTTTATTGAGGTTGACGGTGAAAATTTCGAAAATTTATTTACAAACTTAACAAATGTTACTGTTTCGGAGTAACATATTTGTTATTAAACATTACATTAAAATTAAAATTAAATTAACAGTCTGTAATTTCTCTTCCTTTGTTACAATTTGTAATATTTTTTAATTTATAACTTCAAACAGTTTTATCTCAGCAACCATTCATAATTACACACACATTCATATGAACGCTTTTAGTCAAAATGACCGATAATATCACCCCCCCCCCCAAAAAAAAAAAAAATATTGAAAATTCCTCCAAAATCACCTTGTAGGAGGAATAGTTTCGTGCCCACTTCTAGAAGGTGCTTGTTTTTGTACAATCCTATAACCGCACGTAATGACTGGATCCCGTGCACAAATCTCGATGTAGATTCCGACTAACAGCAGACATTCAGCATATTGAGATATAAAGTTTCATAAGCGCAGATGAACATAGTGACAGATTTACGTGTCACTAAATGTGATGTTGAGATCATAATATGTTGATCTTGTTATGAATGGTATTAGTCACTAGTACAGGGCATAGATACACATGACACTGAACGTGCCTGTATGTCGCCGTCATCTATGACACAATAATAGAAGTAAATTAACCACAGGTGTTTGAGAACATATCCCTCAGTTGACTATTTGGGTCTGAAAGAGGCGGTACAAGGAGGGTGGAGAAACTTGATAATGAGGAGCTGCGTGGTTTGTACTTTTCATAAAGCGCGTTCATGACGTGGCATAAGTTGCCATGAAAATTTAAAATAGCGTCATCTCATGTATGTAGTTCATAGGAAAATGTGTTATTACATTTTTATGTTAGCGAAAAGTGAAATGCCTTGACATCTATCACCCGTTGTAGGCAAAATTCAGGAAATCGTCCCTGTCAACTTTGTACGTTGCAATTTGCTAAAGAAGGATGTGATATCTTTGTCAACAGCACAAAGCACTGGGTACATGTGAAGTCATCAGAAAGGCAATTTCGGGGGAAGAATATTTCATATATAACTGGCAGAATAATATGAGCGTACGTAGCGTCTTCGTAAGAACTGGGAATGGCTGCTCGTAATGAGTAGCAGGGATTCAGTAAAGCATGTATCACTTAAAATGGACCAACAGACAGAAGATATATGAGGGGACAATTTTTAAGTTTCAAGTGATGAAGATATTCAAATCTCAATGTCGTATATGTGCAACATAAGGAAAAAATGTACCAAATTTCAAGGAGGGATAAAGGTTAATTCATTCATCAGTGAATATGGTTTAAATTTCGACAGTGGGAAAATAAAAACATGTAGATTAACTAGAATGGAGCGTATGTACTTGTCTAACACAACTTTATTTGATGGTAGAGATATGTATTTTATCTACTACAGAACCTTATGAAAGTGTGTAGACATTTTGTAAACATATATGAAGAAGACTTTTAAAGTTTATAAGCAATGAGGCTTACATCGCTATGTGGATTCACGCAGTAAACTGTATTTTATGTTTATTGGACCGTGCATCATTGCGATATTTGAAGAATAAAAGACCAACTTGATGCCACTTGCTATTTTATTTCACTTCTTAAGTGCTCAACATGTTTCGGACATTAATATATCCATCTTCAGGAGCTTGCGACTATTCTTTTGAATTACCACATTGGTCGAATTGTTCTTGGTTCGATGTGTGTTGGAGTTTCGGTGTGGTTGGTTTGGAGTGGTATCCTTGTTGCAGGCTGCAGCCTGTAACACGGACACCACTCTTCAAAAAAAATGCCGGAGTACGTGTATACCTCAAGAATGTCAATGGAACTTCATGTTTTATCTTTTCCAACTCATTTGTCACAAGTGTAGAGTCGAGAGTTAGTGAGAGTGTTGTTCAACAAACAGCCAATAAATAAAATAGCGGACAGAATAACAAGCACTTTGTACTTATTTTTATACTTGTACTACCTGTAGGGATCCATAAAAATATTATTTTGTCATTTTGATGTGTGTTGGACCGTGCGTCATTATGATAACTGAAGAATAAGAACCAAGTAGATGCTACTTATTGTTTTATTGTACTTCATATGGGCTCAACATATTTCGGGCACTACTATGCCTATCATCAGGAGCTCACGACTATAATGTTGATTACCACATTGGTCGTCTCGTTCTTGGGTTGCTGTAGGTTGGAAGTTAGTTGCGGGTAGGCTGGAGTACTGTCCGGGCTGCAGGCAATAGCCTACCCGAAACTAACTTCCAACCTACAAACAACTCAGCAACTCAAGAACGAAACGACTAATGTGGTAATCAACATTATAGTCGCGAGCTCCTGATGATGGGCATAGTAGTGCCCGAAACATGTTGAGCCTATAAGAAGTACAATAAAATAATAAGTAGCTTCTTGTTGGTTCTTATTCTTCAATTATTTTATCAGTATTGACAGATTCGGTACAAGAAAAGCGCAGTTATTTCCAGGAGGAAAGGAAAAGTGTCAGGAACAACAACAATGAAAGTAAACGCCAGAAAAAGGAGCGTCGACTTCTTGAGACCACATTGTCGTCTTGAACGTAAAAACACCAGAAAACGTACGCAAGGTCGAAACTGTATGGGGCTTTCGCTCCTGAAAAAATCCCTTCGACTCTGCCATAACAACATTTTAGGCTGTCACCATCTATGGAATTAATCACCTTCTATAATGTGACGCAGGGTACTGTGATAGAATTGTTGACCTTGTACTCTTCTATTCTACATCTGGAGAAAATAACATTTTTCCTAAACGTCCGTCAATTGATGCCCGACTACTCGGTCTTACATCCCAGGTGGTGGTAATCTTCGGCAATACAATCTAAGATTAATTCTTGCACGCTCGATTTTAACGCTGCTGCTAAGCTATGGACATAAGATACGTAAACTCTAGATTCACATTTTTGGCACATGGAATTAAGTGATATAAATTACAACTCTTTTTTTCCTATGTTGCCTCTCAATTAAAATCTTATGCTTCGTGCATGTTTGTGCTTTCATAGACGGAGGTATGTCTTTGTGTAACGTTTTTAAAATTATCCGAACTACAAGAAACTGCTCGATATTTTGTCGCTGAGTTTCTCAATGTCAAATAAAATGAAGTTTTGCTGAAAGGTTCTGCAGAGACGGGCGGGCAGAACGATTTTAATAGGCGCGTCGCATGGTCGAAAATACGTCTAAAGGAGAATGGCTGAACAGACAAGAAGTGGGCGAAAAGATCATAAATAATATATGGGACGAAACTCCTTCGTTACAGGCTTCGGCACACGCTAATTATGTCCGATATAATTTATCACATCTTCTTATTTGTAACTGGTAACAAACACGCAATACTTACTGCTTTCATAATGATGTGTGCGTGTGTGTGTGTGTGTGTGTGGCCGTAAAAAAATTCACTTATCTAACTCCAGTCTATATGGGCGACATCAAACGTAAATCTAAACACACTTTTCCACAATGTCTGTTTCATGTTCTACATCCACAAAACTTTGTTATCTGACAGACTTCCTTCAGTGTTAAACCATTACTTCACATGAAGAGATATTTTAGAGAGAAGCCGCGTTGTTTATTAGTAGTAATAATTCTAAAGTATACTCTCTATATTGTACGCGACAACTGCCGGTCTTTTGTGCGGGTTTGTCGTATTAACGTGACTCAGTGGACCATCCACATGCATGGTGAAAGAGCGGCGGAAGTGCCCAACAGTTATTGTCAGATAAAATAAAGACCCCTTAGTATAATAACCAGAGTTACCTAAGATTTCTTTTCCCAATAGACTACTAGTTGGCACGAACATATTTTTTGGGGTTAATATAAAAAAATATATTTGATCTTCTCACGGTAGTGACAATATTTTGAGCTTTGATACTGTAAGGATAGTAGATGTGTACGACGTTTCAGAGGAACCTTCTGCAAACACCGTCCAAATGGATGCTGTTGTGTACAATCAGGTGCACTGAGGCTGTAGCAGCGTTACAACTGAGGACGTCAGGCGCCGCCAATTCGCTTGGCACGGTTCCCAGCCTATGAGCACAGCTCACGATGTTACCCGTATATGGAACTGTCTTACCGTCAGACGGTCGGAAGAGCGAGCAAGACAAATGTACTGTGTGGAATCAAGAGACTTAATATCGCATCCATCATTAGTGATGGACCACACTTTTAACACTGTTGTCGTTTACCTTGACTGACTTTTTAAACACATTTTATCAAATAAAGAATCTGCTGTTGATCGAATTACAGCGCAATACTAATGGATGATAGTTTATCGTGATAGTTATTTCCCTGCCCTTTAAAACTTAAATTAGAAATTTGTAGGCTACTGGTGAATTATACACTGACATGTTATGTTAGGCCATGTTAGTGCCGTATGTGTAGGAAATAAGCTTGGTGAAATAGGGCCCTGAACAGTCACAAACATGTGACCACACCCGAATTAGAAATCCTTATTATTACAGGAATATAAAAAAAATTAAACACAAATACGGCTGAAGTCAAGAATATTAACCTAACTATTCACTTTAACTGAACTGCAACATTTTTGCTTTTTATATTTTAAATTATGTGTCTATTTGTGGTTCTCTTGGCCAGGCGTTTGGACCGAGCGGTTCCGCTGTATGTAGGGCAGCTTATATGTAGATATTGTTGCAACTCTCTTCAGAAGATGTAACGACCACCAAAAAACACGTCAGTCGACAAGACTGCAGCTGATTATGGGGCGATACTGGAACGCGAAACCACCAACACATGACCATGATTTATCTCAGTAATTAACTAACTTGATGCACAAAATTTTTGTTTTACAATAAGTTTATTTCATACCTCTACATGTTTCGAGCACATGTGCTCATCATCAGGAAGTCAAAATTGCATTACACAGCCTCTGGTATCATCAAACCTATAGGTGGCCGTCTCAGACGGCCACATACAGGTGCATCAATTTGGTTAATTACTGAGATGCACGGTCAGCAAAACGTAAAAAAAAACGGCCATGATTGTTAGCAGGTACACGGCGATTTACAGAACATGTCTGTTGCGTCATCACGTTTCGGGCGACGCGTAAATTGCTAAATTATTTAACTTAGAATTATATTTGTCTCGATTTTTTATTTTTCTCTTTGTTTCCTCACATCCCATCTCCATAAACAGGACAAGTTCTACGCACCAGTGTTATACATGAGGATCCAATTGCAATACAGCTCACCCAATAGACATAGTCTCTTCTGACTCTTAGTTTTCATTGTTGTGGTCCAGACAGAACGTCAGTAGTCCATTGTCTGAGCCACTTGAGCCCCATGTATGCCCTCTGCGACGCTTAGTGACATTTAACTTTTGTGATATTATATAACGTGCTAATGCTTTTAGCCCTCTGTACAGGACGAGCGGCAGTTTTGATAGCAGACAGTTGTTAGCTGTCAACGGCTGCTCGCATAAGTTCAACAAATCCACAACTAGCAAGCATCCCTCTTATCTGCTCCTCTCCTCAACTTGAAGACTTTAACGCCTTACGGATACAGATAAGGGGCACACCTGTGATGACCGGACACAGAAGAAAATAAGAGAAATCAAACTACTGTGTCAGGCACATCTGAATTGAGAGACTCTGCCGACAAAGCTATGCTAGGCTCCTCTTCCAACACCCAACATTTGTATTTCGACTTACAAGGTTTCATCTATTCCTTTCATCCAATCAGCACAGAAGTCCTGTTATCACCGCGGGCAGATTGGAAGTGTTTTCGGTGTTATCTGGCTGTGACGCTTCTTAGTCTGCAGAGTGTTGTGTGTCGATTCCCTTTATTTGCTGCTTCGCTTTATCATTAACCAGAAGAACCACTTCCTGGTAATTCGATCAACTGCTAAAACAAATGAATTAGTTCGAATGAACGAGACGGCGCATCAGGTCGTGATTTGAATCAATCACTCGAGGAGTCATGCACAAGAAGAAGCACCGGCAGACGGGGAAACGGAAGTGCTTCGTTGCAGAGACACGAGAAGAAAAGGCAGATGGGGGAGGAGATAAATAATGAAAAAGGAAATTCGATGGAAAGGGACTAATAAGAAGAATGGAAAGGCCATGGAACAAGAAATATGAAAAATCACCTTACAGAACAAAGGATTTAGAAAAAGCCAAGATTTAAGAATGAGGAAGGAAGGAACTGTTAAATTAAACTAAAAAAAGCAAACAATGAAATAAAGAAAAATAGAGATGAGATCAGAGATAAGTAAGAGGGTACTGCGACAGGTATGTCAGTATCCGTTACGGTCTGAACAGCGGGTAAGAATAGTGGTTATCTTCTGCACAGGGCCCAAACCAGCTCTAAGACCTACACGGTCTTCTCTCCAATGGGACAAAAGACAGGGTGTGAATCTAATCACTCATCTCAACCACTGCGTTGAGCCACGAAAGATGCCCAAAAGGTATTGCAACATAATTTGTTATTGTTGGTAATCTGTTATATAATTCTTTGGACATAAACATAAGATAACTACATTCAATGTGAATAAAAATCCAACAGATGCAACAGTATGCAGATATTTATTCACTGCAAAACTACTCTACATGTTTCGGGCTGTGGGTACAGTTTTTAATAATCCTGATGATGGGTGCTGTGACACCCGAAACATGTAGAGTAGTTTTGCAGTAAATAAATATCTGCATACTGTTGCATCTGTTGGATTTTTATTCACATTGAATTA
>Ga0123355_10017853_pt1 | contig 11226 bp, 6 predicted proteins | sample TergutEmb28metaG_3_FD_89872 | JGI IMG/M metagenome (GOLD analysis project Ga0123355, IMG submission 89872) | Embiratermes neotenicus P1 segment gut microbial communities from Petit-Saut dam, French Guiana - Emb289 P1 | ecosystem: Host-associated > Arthropoda: Insects > Digestive system > Gut ...
AAAACGACCAATGCGGTAATCAACATCATAGTCGCGAGCTCCTGATGATGGGCATAGTAATGCCCGAAATATGTTGAGCCTATAAGAAGTACAATAAAATAATAAGTGGCATCTAGTTGGTTTCTTTAGTCTTCAGTTGTGAAGGGATTTTCTTTCTTAATGTGTCCTTTAAATGTTATTTATTATAAAGACTACTGAGATTGTATTTAATTTATTTCGTGTAATATAAGGGTAAAGTAAGTCAGTGAGCGCCAAAAAGGCTTATGGAGGAGGGTAAGTATAGTTCGACATATATTAAACATGGGCCTATTTGGAGTTAGTTAATAGCAGGCTGAGTGGGCCCCTAGCCGGATCTAGACGCGTAGAAACAATTTCTTTGCCTGTATCGGAAATCCAACCAAGTTTTTTTTGTTTCTCCAACCCGTAGCCTGTCCTAATCTATTCCAGCTCTTTAATCATTACGCGAATATTATCTTATTTGATCCTGTGTCAGACATATGGAATGTAGGTTACAATTATCCATATGATAAATGTGTTACAACATGTTTAAGAAATTCAAAACAAGCAGCCGTAGCCTACTTTTGTAGGAATTAGCATGAATGGCTCGAGGAAAACAGAACTTAGGCAACCACAGCCCGGGATCCAAACCGAAAAACTATGAAGGCCGAAGCAGGTTTACTGTAACGATCTGACAAATAATTGTAACTTGTGTTTCTTGTATAGAATGGTATCAAACTGAATCACAATGCACGTACTCTTGCCAGCATCCAAAGAGGTACCTCATAGTTTCTTGTTTAGTTAGAATTTACTTTGGAGAAAAGGGGAAGAAGGAACACACTATACTTCTTGCACATTAAAGATAAAATGAAACTGAGTTTGTCGAATGGTTTAATGCCATTTAAATTTGTTTTCATTGGTGTTAAATAACTGTCTTACTTTATTGCTTCATCTGAAAAGGCTGAGAGTATATATGTTAATAAGCAAGACGCGAAGAATGGCGTCTGTCCGTAACCCATCTATTTCGCTCATATTCCTGTGTTATCAAACGTGTAATGCTCACAGACCTTGAATTGCGGAAAAAAACTTGATGATAGGAACAAAAGGTGCAGTCTTGCGTCTTCGATGCTTCTCCACGAAACCTGTGATCAAATAAGTCTGCGAAGATACAGAAGTCCGTCACTGTGTTATGTTTTGACATAATTCTTTAATGTAAAATAAATTGTTGACTTGAACGTAACAATAGGGACAATTTGGTATATTAAAGGGTTTTCATTTAAGGTCCATTTGCAAATTTTTAATAAATTTATGAAGTTATTTAGTGCTGAAAATGTCTGCAGCTGCAGTGTAAAGCGTAGGACTGATGAGAAAAAGATTGAAATTTGTATGAAAGTTCATTCCTGGAATTTATCTAGCGAATTTAAAGAAAACGTTTAGGGCAATATCCCAGTCAAGAATCAAATTTTGTATTTCCGAATACCCGTCAGAATGTGCTGCTCCTTGAGCTAACTTATCAGTTAGGAGTTAAAAATTTATGGTAATAATAGAAAACAACAATTTTATTACAATATTCAAAATCTCACATGTTCTTCCATAATTCCCTCGCATTTACAAGTTTCTTTATCCTTGATCGTGACCTTCAAACATTACGAATTTTTAAAGTCTGAAGCGGTGCCTGATTTGTGGGCAATGATACTGTGTGTCCCTGTTGCTGTAGGTAGCTTATTGTAGGGTTGTAGGTTTTGACTTTTCCAGGCAGTTCCTCTCTGATGTCCTAACGACTTTCTCTTCGATGTTAAAGCAATGGTGTGACGCTCATTATTTTTGCGGCGCTGTTAGTGACTAACCCAACAAAACGTAATCTATGACGCCTGATTCAGATCCATACCAAGTATCATAATTTGACAGACGTTATTGAAAATATTTCCAACAGAGTTGTGTAATGAACATGTATAGAAAATGGCTCACAACAACGACTTATTGAAGAAGTAAAATGCACGTTATCTGTTTAGGCTTGGAAGTTCTAGAAAGAAGAGAAGAAAAAAGACGAAACATTTCAGGGTAGTCGTTCCTAGACCTTGGTTAAATAATAATTTTTCTAGAGCTAGGGAGCTTGTATTGAAGTGACGTAGGTGTGTATCCATACCAAGGCATATGTAATGAATATTACAATTTTTACAGCATTCGGCGGTATATTAATGCCATTTAGACGATCGTACGTACCTAGACTTTGCTGCAGTCCGCAGCCTCGAGGGCAGTAGTGCAGGTATGCATTGCAGATCACTGTAAATTAACATTCATTTGACGACAAACAGCGTCCAGAACAAACATGTTCAAAGCACTCGGTTAGATTGCGCAAACAGTGCTGGAGAATATCCAGCGTTGTTTAGGAAATGATAGGCTATGTCTGATTACATTCACTTGGTATTCCAAGTTGTTGTTTTTTTCTTTAAATCCTTGTCTTTTCAATCCGTTCCTTGCTCTTCCTTTACTTTATTCTTTCTTTTCTTATTAATTATTTTCATTCGCTTGCATTTTATTTTATATTGTTTTACTTATCGTATTTTTTTTCCTTATGTTCTTTTTCTTTCTTGATTTCTCTGTTTTCTTATGGCTGTTTCGTTGACATACTGATAAAAGCTGTCATTCCGGTTCCCTGTATTTTTTGACCATATTTATAAAAATTTGCTCGACTGATGTATGTACTCTGAAGCATATGCTGAGTGCATTGACGGATTTGCAAAATTGCGTGAATTTATACAAAAAAAAAACGGCAACGAACTACGAGTGTGTACCGAAAAGTAACATCTCCTAATTTTATATGGAAATGGTGTACACGTATTAAATAAAACCAAAACAAATTATTGTGTTTTGCTGGCAGTGCATCTCAGTATAATCTTAGTAATTAACCAACTTAATGCACAAAATATTGTTTTATAATAAGTTTATTATATGCCTCTACATGTTTCAAGCACTATGTGCTCATTACCAGGAGGTGCTGCTGAGTCCTCTCTCAACCTGTGCACGGGACGGCCACCTACAGGTGTGATGATACCAGATGATGTATAATACAATTTTGACCTCCTGTTGATGAGCACATAAAGCTCGAAACATGTGGAGGCATATAATAAACTTATTATAAAACAAGATTTTGTGCATTAATTTGGTTAATTACTAAGAAAATCAAAACAGATACATTTCTTTGACTATATTGCTCACTTCTGTATATTTATCTCTCCCGAAATTACTTTGCAGTTTACATACTACAGCAAGGATCCAAGTAGTTTAATGATTCCGTCACGATAGAACTGTAGATGTTGATGACGGAACCTCAATTCAACAACTGTTTTGATTTCATCGCCCGACGCTTAGTGATGTCCTCTAAGATGTTCCCTCAGTTTAGGAAAGAGATGACAATGCGAGGGTTCCATGTCGGGCTTGTATGCTGGGATATTCCAGACAATGCAACAAAGGCAACGCATATTTGCTGCTGTTCACGCACTTCTGCGCGGTCAAGCTGTATCTTGTTAAAGCAGAGACGCTCTCTGAGGGAATGAAATCTTCGAAGTCTTACTTGCAGTTGTCTCAGTGTTTCACAGTACCGATCATATTATTTATTGTGCCTGTAGACATGAATTCTAAAAGTACCACTTCTTTAACATCCCAGAAATTCGGGTAAAGAACTCTGCCAGCAGAAGCTGCAGTCTTGAAATTTTTGGTGCTGCTGATTTTTTCCCTGTCTGTAAAGAATTGTCATTTACTGATGAAAGTCGACCGGAGGCACGTTGTCTTCCGTCAGAAAATCTTATCATTATACGCTGTTTCGTCTACACTAACGCACTGTTGTTACGTCCTCCGTGGTTACTGATATAACCCATGCTGTCTTTCAGCAGAAGTTTAAAATTCAGCCTCTGGTCTGAGAAAGTTTAAAGAACAGAATTCAATTCGGTTTACGATTATACATTTCTTTCTTTAAAGTAAAAATTTATGAGGAATTACTTTCCAACACATGTTCGTGTTGTGGTATATTTAAGAATAGCTAACTTCGTAATTTCCTTGTTTTTTATATATTATCGTGGTTTCTTGCAGAAAATCTATCTTCCTATCCATGTTCCTCTCTTACAGTAGGCTATATATAGGGTGACATAAATACGTCTCAATTAACACTACGATAATTGTGTTGATGACTGGCAGATAACTTAAATTGTACCATAAAAGATTCATCACTGTAAGATGTGGCTTAGAGGGTCGAATGAATTATCGGTGCTATTAACTTGGAGGTCTACGCGTAGGGACAAGTACTAGCAGTGAAGTATACGTTTTATGACCTCCACGTGCACCTACACTTGTCACAATGACATTCAAAAGAGAGCGGTTTCATAGATATCAATAAATCCGTTCTTGCACAAAACAACAAAGTTCCTAGAGAAGTGAACAAAAGCCAACAACTGAACCTAGTCTCAGACCATAAAATCCAGTCCATATTTTCATCCATTCTTTTAAGACCCTCCAATCTGAATCATGATTTACCTAATGGTGACCTCATTTCAGGTTTCTGATCAAAAGTCTCCGAATATTTTACATTCCCCGTGCGCTCTCTACATGTCCTGTTCATCTTTTTTCCCCACTGCAACCGTCAACGCACGCTCATAGTGATGCCCCAGCCACTGGTTACGTTCGTAGAATAGTTTGTCTATTAGCACACTTTTCTGGAAAGGGTTATTTATGGTAAAATCCTAGACCCCAGCTCACGGACTGTTATCTACAGGGCACCTTGCTAGTTTAGGCAGAAACAATATTTCTGTAATTACGTTAACTTTATGTACTGCAGACAAAATCAGAAGCTGTAGTCGCCTTATGTTAGGCTACACAGATCCACTGTTAAGATGAATTCAGTGGATGCTGCAGTAAATGCTGTGCCCAGAGTGTAGAGCGAATGCAACAGAACGGGTTGAGACTGTACCAAGATTGCACTTGGATGGCTTGAGAACGAAACAAAATGAGTCAGGACTTATCTAGAATAAACCCATGATATCTCTTTCGCAGGAATATAAATTCAATTGGAAATTTGTTATTGGTTACTGGTGTCAAGATTTTGGAACCCCGGATCTGTGGGAAAAAGCTCAATCGAATCTTATTGGCTGCCGCTTACAATAACCGACGGAGTTCCAGTGGCATGTGCCTGGCGCAGGTTGTAGTTCAAATTTGTAGCAGAACAAACTCATGAGAGCATTTCCATTATATTTTTCATGCGTGGATTACCCCACACTTCTGTCCAAAAGGGTCTAAACTCCAAACAATCTTCGTGTTGTTGTAATTTTGATTATTAAAAACAAATAAATATAGTGCTGTAATCAAGGAGACCAAATGCAAGTTTCTCTTAAGTTACACGTACCAGATTAATGGTCGAAAATTCCAGTTTATGGAGTCATCTATGGAGACACTGTCCGAGAATAGATCAATTTATCCTGCCCGGATATCCCACTGCCGCCAGACCCCATCTCATACAGGCGGTACCGAGATCACGGCTATAGAGTGGCTAAGTGGCTAGAGCGCGAGTAAAACCACTAAACGTTTTTTATTATGAAGGTTGAAATTGGGCGGATTTGTATGTCCTGCCCTATATTGGTTTTCAAGTTACAGTGCTCAACTAAGCAGAAGTAACCTGACTTACGGAACTTACTAATTGTCTTAACTAACTACAAGCGGCAAAGTAATTATTGAATATCTAATAGCCGTTTTCTAGTCAAGAATTCCTCCTTGTTTTATGCTACCCGAAGTTTGTAATATGTTCGTAAGTGGTCGCCAGGTTTGAAGCATAGTATTATATTTCGTAACATCTATTATTGTTTTAGAGTGAGGAATTTTTAGTCTTCCGCCCCGTTCCCAAACTGGAAGACAATTAGACTACCCGATGCCCTAATTGTTGTTGTTTATTCCCCGAGGTTTGCTTAGGCCAATAAGCACTGACGGACTTAAAACATGGTGAAGTACCCTGAGTTCTAAGGAACCATACTGGGCGACAAATTGTCATGTCTTCAGTGATGCAAGAGAACATATTTTGAATTCTTTCTATACAGCGCTATATCTTCCTCTTTTAACTGTCTGTAATTATTATTCGTAAATATTTTACAAGCCAATCTCAGTGGCCACGAGGTCCAAGGCGTGGGTCTGCGGCCGCTTGCATGTTGGGATTGCTGGTTCAAATCTCGCCGGGGCATGGATATCTTTCTTTTGTGAATGTTGTTTGTTGTCACGTAAAGGTCTCTGCGATAAGACGATCCCTTGTCTAGGGTAGTCCTAAGGAGTGTGTGTTACTGTGATCAAGTGTAGCATTAAGCCTCTACTCCTGCAATGAGTAGGAAGAAAGAGGTCACGAATAAGAAAGAACATATTTTGCAGTCGTGATTATTATTTACGAAATATCAGTGACTGGTGCAATGCCATTAAATGATCTACTTGCCCATGTACATTGACGTAACAAGAATACTGAAAGTTAGACAATTTGCCTCAGAGCCCTTATTGAGATTGTTATGGTGAGTAATTGTGCAAATAGACATATAGCACATCAATTCACATTCCAGTTGTGCTCGAGACACGAACCTGTAACCACTCTGGAGTGGCGCGACGTTAAAGCGCCGCGACGATATTGGGGGGCGCATGCGCTCGGGCGGGTGGTCTATGTTCGACCTGACAGTAAGAGGGCTGTGGATCATCAGTGTGGATCTAGGCAGCTCTCGGCGAGTCATGCGGTAGTCGGAAAGGATGGTTCCCGAGGTGCTTCTGTTCAGCCTTGCGCTGCTGCTCGGTGAGTACAGTGTCGAATGGCGCTTTATTGCATTCGGTGGTGTTCAAAAGTGCAATAGAGTTGTAGCTGATGGTCGTTGATGTGACCAAGACAGAAGAATAAATGTTTCGTTGTTGGTACTCTCTTCACATAGCGTGGGTACATTCGTATTTAGTCTTTTAAAATACAAGACGGAGCTGCTGTTATAACAAGTTAAGTAGTAACAAGAGTCACAGTTATGTTACAGACAGTTGAGTGTTGTTGTTGTTATTGTTGTGAATACCGCAAGACTAATAAAACAATGGGGGTTAAAGGAGTAAATGGCGGGAAATTTTTGTCCATTTGATCGGCTTGAAATATTTCAAGAAGGAAGCTTCTCCGCGAATAAGCGCTGCAATTCGGTCTGTAGTTCGTGACATGTTGTGCCATTTAGAGATTCGTATATTTGTTGCTATAATGAATATTTATGAAGTCTCATAATATGTAGCTTTGTGACAAGGATATGCGAAACTAATGGTTACCTGTTTTAAGGTGTGACATATTGTTTGTCTTTAGGAGCTGCGTAAAACCTTATTGACAACAGCCAAGTTTATGCCGACATTTGAACTGGAATTTTTGGATTAGGGACTATAGTTGCTATTCCGTACACCTAGAAGTTGTGTGTTGTTGCATGCTGTTTAACAGCACTCTAAAAGAATGACGTTTCGAGAGTTGTTGTTTTGTTGCACAAAGGTTAAATTGTGGAAGAAAGAGAGGACGGGAAAAGTGGAGAGTTTCGTGCTTTTCCGCGGGCACTAATTTATATGGAGAGAACTGATATTCGGCCTCTGAGACAAAGTAAAAACTCCGTTGTATAAAACTGGAAGTCAATATTTTCGCTACAACCTTTGTGTTATTCGAAAACTAACTGGCGATAGTTTCGTTTAAACATAGACGCAGCTGCAATTGTTATGATATTTTAGGTTTCAATGTAAGGGGGAACATCTAAGATGAAACCAGATATCACGTGTTGTGTTATGACTCTTGGTTTTCGCAAATGAAGTAGGGATTCTGTAATAAGAATATGGACGTTTTTACTTCGCTACAAATGCTGGAATTAACAGAAAGCCAAATGAAGATTTTGTCCTAAGAGTTTATACACTATTAGTTTCGGTCTGAGATTTGGGGTTATCTGAAAAAAGGGAGATTTTTTATGTGAATTCGGAGTCATTATGTTTGAAATTCATTAAAAAAGCGATATTCAATTGTCTGAAGGTAGACATAGGTCTTTTCTTTTAAATTACTCCGTTTTACGCTGACGTCACGAAAATCAATCGTTATGAACTGATTGAAGTGTAAAAGAAATCATTAGAAAGTGTGTGTATATATATATATATATATATATATGTACGTATTACGTAATACACTGTTCACTCGTGTACAGACGTATCGTACTCGCTGGAGGTGAACTGTATGGCTACTTTTTTTATCGCAGCAGCTGAAACTGTTAAACATCGCAATGTTTTATTTGGAGTACACCGTATTGTTCTGTAGGCTTTCCTCTGTTTGCAAGCCTATCATTCGCATATATTTTAAAATATGTTTGAGCAAAGTCAATATTAACACTACTAAACGATGGAATAGCGTTGAACTCTCACACAGACGTTAATGTAGCTTTATTTAATTACGCTATAATTTCATCAATTAGGCTTTTATTTTTATTTGGAATAGCCTTTTGTCTGAGCCTGTTGACTTTAATAATATTCCGGAATTAAAAAACGTTGATATTAATGTGGTGTATGTATATTGTTCGTTGTGTGGAATTAGGCCATGAATAGGATTCTGAGGCTGGCTTATTTTCCACCTTCGGGTAAAACCGTAAAAAAATGTCTTCTCTGTTATTTCCAGAGGCAGGGAAAGCTTTGCGATGCATTGTAGAGATAATCTCAGACCCAGAATATATTAATGGCATCTAACATCATTGTGCCAGGACACAAGTGACACATATTTAGAACTGCAGTATTGGCGGTGGTGGTTAAAGATGGAGTCGGTGGAAAGTAGGCAACACGATGGTCAAGTAGCCAGTGGGTTAGGCTTCTTTTGGATTTATTTCAGTAGGCATTTCACACTTTATTTTATCGATTTCTGAATGTGTCTCGTAGATTCTTAAAAATATGGAAAAGTTGTTTTTAGCATTCTACCTACGTGCTGAATCGAAATGGAAAATACAGGTAAAATAAATAAATAACATAGCAAAGAAGTGGTACGAGGGTGAGGGAAGGTGCTTGCGACCTGAGATACATTTCATTTAATTGTCATGGACATGCACGTGGAAACATATAATAGATTATCCGTCTATTGGGATGTAACGCCACTTACTTTGATGAGTAAGACTCAGTACGTATCTAGCGCCCTAAGGACCTCAAATTTCACAAACATTGTTTATCATCTTTTCTGTCTTATCGTCCCTTTTACGCTTGTAAATGTAATTTGCTCCAGTTTTCTATTACCTTACACTCAATTAGATTCACATGACGAAGGACTGGGTCGTGTCATGGCTCAGGCGGTTTGTTACCGACCTGTCCCCTCGGACGCCCGATTTCAAATCCAGACCAGTCCTTGTGGGATTTGTGGTAGAAAGAGTGGCGTTGACCTAAACACTTTGGTTTTCCCAGCCAGTGTCAATCCACCAGCCATTTACCTGTCACCGCTACCATATAATTATAGCAGTTGATAAATAACATGCGCAACTTCGCTTCACGATAAGAAGCTGACCCTGACAATGACAAGCGGTAAACAAAATTTGTCACAGTTGAGTGTAGGAATATGCTAAATATATTTCCGTTTTCTTACTAGTTAAATAATGTATATTTAAAGACATCATTTTAGCATATCCTCTTGTCAGTCACGTTTGTGTAACATTAGAATAATTAATAATGCATAAAGTTATTTATTGCATTTGTTACTTCATTTACGATTTATTAAGCAGGAAAATATTTATTTGTATCTTTATTTAAATTATTCATGTTTTGTGTTGGCCGGAATAGCTCAGTCGATATAACGTCTCGCTACATACTGGCTGGCCCGAGGATCGAATCCCGGTGGGGGTGAGGCTTTCCATACCCTTCCAGACCAACTTAGGGTTCCACTCAGCCTCCTGTACAATAGGTACCGGGTCATTCCAGGAGGTAGAGCGGCCGGGTGTGGCGTTAACCACCCACCCTCTTCTAACGTCGAGGTTACAGAAAGAGTAGAGCTATATCTCTACTTCCCCTCTGTATCATGCTGTAGATAAAATTTTACCTTTTTATCCATGTTATGTTAATAGGTTAATTTTGAAGCAGCTGAGAAATAACAGCTGGTACGGTGTGCTTTATTTGGGCTTGGTTTGTGTTCCTTTGCATGACAGAGAATAAACTCTGCCTTTTACGGCTTCAGTGTCACGGCGTCACTTTCCTTTATGCTATGGATAATTGAATATAAAGTAATAACTTTACTTAGGTTAGTTCTCTAATTGATTGCAACTGCCGGTAGTGCTTTAGAAGTTTCGGGGTTGCGAAGTGTTTCGTTATTTGACGTATAACTGTCTCGGAGGATGGCAGGATGACGTCTCCTTTTTGACACTGTTTCAACGCTGCTGCTTCCTACGAACCCATTTTGTGCAGTCAGACGAACAGATTATAAATTCCATATCGTTACTGCAACGACTCACGTTTGAGTGTCTTACTGCTTCCTTTTTCCACGTCTGTTCGTGACAAATTCAGAGAAATGAAAGTTTAAGTTGGCCATATATTTGACCATTGGGTTCTTGTAAATCCTTCTGATGCAGGTCCTACGTTTTTCATTTTTATAGAATGTTCAAAGAGCAATTACATTACATAGCCTGAAGTTCTTCTGTGTTATCAGAAGAAAAGAGCGTAGTTTTTTTCCTCTCTTATTCACGATACCACCCAGTCTTTGGAGACTACCTAGGTATTTTATTCTGACCTAAATTGCTAAGTTGTCTATTTGCTGCAGGCGTCGCCCAACGGTTCAGCCTGCTTTATTCTGGCCCCTCATTCATGACGTTTCAAAGTTACACACAACGACGCACCACAGTCGGTAGGACTTCCCTGGACGAGGGGCCAGCTCGTCACAGAGACCTGTACCTGACAACACACACAACACTCACAACAGACAAACGTCCATGCCCCCGGTGGTATTCGAACCCAAGATCCCAACAGGCGAACGGCCGTAGACCTACAACTTAGACCGCGCCGCCACTGGGACCGGCCGAAAAGAATGTAGTGAAATTATAATGTGGGGTGGGGTGGGGGGGGGGGGGTGGGGGGAGGGGGGGGGGGGGGAGGGGGGGGAAAGGTGGGAGGGGGGGGGGGGGGGTGAAGAGGAGAGTGGGGGGAGGGGGAGCAAATTGTAGTGGGGGGAGGGGGTGCCAATTGTAGTGTCAGGAGGGGGTGCCAATT
>Ga0123355_10017854_pt1 | contig 11226 bp, 12 predicted proteins | sample TergutEmb28metaG_3_FD_89872 | JGI IMG/M metagenome (GOLD analysis project Ga0123355, IMG submission 89872) | Embiratermes neotenicus P1 segment gut microbial communities from Petit-Saut dam, French Guiana - Emb289 P1 | ecosystem: Host-associated > Arthropoda: Insects > Digestive system > Gut ...
CTCACTAGAAGACCAAGGGCTAGAACGCCAGCCGACTATCCACGTTGGGCGGTCAGTTGTAAAGCAAATGTGGAATGAGCGCATTATCCAAGAAAATGAGAAATACAAACCCCAAGCGGTAGCTGAGTATATGAACGAGTTGAACGAGGGATATGCTATGTTGAAAAATCATATCTCTGACGTTCAAAGCGAGAACAGCCAGCGTGAGCGCGAACTTGTGAAGATGGAGGCTGATATCAAGTCGCTCCAGCAACGGACGGAGGATATACAACGGCAGAGCGATAATCTGAAACGAGCCTATGCCGTCCGTGACGACATGGGAATGTTCCAAAGCAAAAGGGCAGCTAATGCAGAGATAAAGCGGTTAAAAGACACATACAGGCGGTCACAGGATTATTATCAGCGGACTTTCGACATATCCCCAGACGTAGCACAGCAGAGAATTGAGCAGTTGCACCAAGAGTACAAAAAAACGCACTCATTGCGGTGCGATACAGATACAACCCAATATGTAAGTAAAATGCGTGAATTTGAGGTGGAGTATAAAAGGCAGCGTCTACTTGCTGAAATTCGTCCTGATAGCAGGGAGATATTTCAATCGCTAGATAGGGCAGATATGCGGATGAATAGGATTACAAACGATGATTTTAGGGAGATTATACGCGATGTGCGCCCAAGACAAGCCAAGATATTACAAAGCAAGCGACATATCCATGAGCGTGAGCGGGTGCGAGTAAGGGATTATGATCGCGGGCGGTGATAGGGGCTATGACGCTTGATAAATCACGTTACCAGTCCGCATAACGTAGTCAGTAAATCCGCTCGGGTCTTTCGTGGTGTCCATTAGATGTGGTTCAATCCATTTGCTTATATTTTCAGTAGTTTTCCAAAAGTCTTTGGATACGGTAAGCCAATCACCATTAAACCCATCAAAAACAACGGCGATATCAATGTCGCTGTATTCATGCGGGATTCCATTAACATATGAACCGAAAAGTACGACCGCATGAGGATTATATTTTTTAACAATTTCGTCCGCATATTTGTGGGCATAACTTACAACTGTTTCTTTATCCAACATAACAAATCAGCCGTCCTTTCGATGATTTTTTTGCAATATTCTTTTGATAGTGTTTGCATTAATTTTTCCTTATATTCGGGATAACGAGCCTCGATATTAAGCGGATTCAACTCTCGAATAAGGTCAAGTTGCCCTTCATTCATCTTGTCATCCAACAACGCTTTTTCAGATAGTATAGGCAAGTTATGGATTTTAGGCGGTACGCCTCCAGCAGTCACTTGTGTGATTACTGCTTTTAATGCTTTCTCAACAGCTTGATGGCACATGAATCCAACATAAAGAAATCTGCCGCCATCAAGATTGACACTTGCGGTTTCAATATCATAATCTGCCAAGTCAATCCAATAGTTAACTTTTTCATTTGTGGTCATCAATCGTCACCCCAATTATTATACACGTACTGACTAAAAGCATCCCTATCCACATTCGCCTTTATTGTATCGCAATATGACTACACTATCAAATTGTTCTGTGATTTTTCCTTTGAATGGTGATGATCTATATGCGCCCAAGTTTCAGGCGCAACGCACTCAAATCATTATGTACAACATCCCAAACCAATCCAAGATTTACACCTTCATAGTCATGCACTAATCGATTTCGCAATCCGCGAATTTTATGCCAAGGAATATCTTGGTGATTTTCCTGAAAACTTTCATCAACGCGGTTAGCAAGTTCGCCAAGCTGCAAAAGATTGAACACACAAGCCTCAATGAGTTTCGTGTCTGATAAGAAGGATGTTTTATCAATATCTGATAGATACAGAGAAATTTTATCAATATATCCTATCATTTTCATGACAAGTATTGCATTTTTCTTATCCATATATTCGCACCCCCGTGGCCATTATCTCGCGCTCAACTGGCGATCCCCTATCAATATAATTCACATCAATAATATCGACATTTTTTTGAAGTATTTCTCGAACACTTTCAATTAATCCAACAAAATCAAGTCCGCGCAGTCCACTATCAACCAATATATCAACATCGCTACTGGCTGTGGCATGGCCTTGGGCGTATGATCCAAAAAGCATGGCACTTTTCACTCCATTGGCAACAAAAATAGGCTCAAGTTTGCGCTTAATATCAAGAGCATCATATAATATTTTATCATTGCTAGTGCTACGTTCATGGGTAAGCATATAAATATCACCTCACATCTATATTATACCATTTTATGCTCATAAAATCAATGTTTTTATGCAATTAGTGTAATTCATTGTCAATATTAGAATAACGGACAGCCCCCTTTTTGTAGAATTATAGTACAAGAAAGGGGTGTTATTTCATGCCAACATATGGATATGTAAGGGTATCAAGCACAGATCAAAACGAGGATAGACAGCTTTTAGCCTTGGAAGAAGAAGGGCTGACGCATGACAGAATCTACATTGACAAACAATCTGGAAAGGATTTCAACCGTACCAGATATGCTGAACTTGTACAAACATTAAAACCCGATGATGTGTTGTACATCAAGAGTATTGACCGCTTGGGACGCAACTATGACGAGATAATATCACAATGGAAAATACTCATTAAAGACATAGGAATTGATATTGTAGTGATTGATATGCCGCTACTAGATACCAGACGGTGCAAGGATTTGATAGGCACTTTTATTGCTGATGTAGTGTTACAGCTTTTGTCGTTCGTTGCACAGAACGAGCGCGAGAACATACGCCAAAGGCAAGCTGAGGGCATAGCCGCCGCAAAAAAGAGGGGCGTGCGCTTTGGCAGACCCGAAAAGCCTGTTCCTGATAACTTTGGCGAGATAGTGAAGAAGTGGGAGTGCGGACAGATGAGCATTGATGAAGTGTTAAACATATGTAATATGGGGCGTTCAACGTTTTATACGAGGCTGAAAGAGTATAAAATGCTTGGTCGGAAAAGGTAATATTTCATCCAATAGAGTATACTATATTGGACGTTTCAAGTTGACGTATTTTACCATGGAACAATCAAACATACAAGCTGTTTCTTAACAATTGACGCAAATTACATATAAAACATCCCTAAACCGACACGGAATAGGGGTGATTTTAGCTTTTATGGCACATGTTACACATTTCCAATATAGTATGCGTTTCAGGAAAACCCTATAATCCAAGGAGGAATCATCATGAGAAATTCCAGAGGATGGCGACTATTCGCCATGTGTGTAGCCGTTGTTATGGCTTTTGTGCCTATAATGGCACTTGCTAGCTCCATCGTCGCAATAGGCGGACAAGGCAATCTGCATAACGTGACTATGACGCCTATTACAATCCAGATAGGAAATCAACAGGGAACGTTGACGGCGGGGCAAACAGGAACAATTACATTCCCCATACATGCGCCAGGTTTGTCAGACTATACTCGCCGTGCGGTGATGTTTAGCAGTTCTAGGCCTGATTTTTATGAGGGGAGTCCATATGGATTAAGGCTTGAACCTTACAGCATGATTACAATTGAAAACGGGCAAGGCACAATGACTTTACAGGGGCTAGATTCTACCGCCGCAGGTTCGTTTATACTTGAGCTGAACGTAGACATAGACCGCGCCGCAGATGGCAGCGAAATATGGGTGCGAACCAACCCATTTACTGTGAACATTTCAGAACAACAATCTCCATTACCCACTCCAGAATGGGGCCCACATACAGGCCTTTTTGCACACACGATACTTTACTGGGCGGACGTACCAGAATCCACTAGTGCCAGCGTTGCAATATATCTTCGTGGTGAAAGGGTTCATTACAGCACCAATACATGGCGAAATGGTGACCAAAGACAGGCCAACATCTACGAAGCACTTGGGACTCTTCAAAGGGCAGGCATCAGAACGGAAGAACCCTTCGAAATAGTTGTCTATTCACATGCACAGGGCAGATATTCAAGCCGTGTTGTCGTACCTATGATATGGATACCGCCAGCAACAAATTTTAGACTGGACGGCAATATGTTGCGGTGGAATCCTGTTGAAACAGCCGTGCGCTATGCCGTATGGCTTGAGGCTAGTATGATAAACAACGATTATGACGACAGAGTGGTAACAACCTCAACCCATGTAGATTTGAATGATTTCGCTTCTGTTATTGAGCGATACAATCTTCGAGAGGGTGCTACAGTTACTGCGGTTATGTATGTATATTCAAGCGCAGGTCACCATGCTGGCAGGCTTAACAAGCTGGAATTTCAACTGCCCAACTTAACAGGCGAGACACCGACAGACACACCAACCATACCAGATGAAGATAATGACGAACAAGAAACCGCGTCAGGCAATGATAATGGAGAAAATATTCCAGACAGAACCCCACCAGAATTCATAGTAACCCCCTCACCAATAGACACAGGCGTATGGATGGAATTCACCACAATCCCAAACAACCGCTACGGCTACAGGGTATTTCGTGCCACGTCTGCGACTGGCGAAGGATTATCAATCAGCGACTTCCCGATAACCGTAAACCCTGCTCACAGCAGAGACCTAATCATAACCTTCGACCCGAATGTACGTCCCAACACGCAATATTGGTACTATATCCGCGAAGTTATCCAAGAAGCCCACTTCGACATAGCAACTACAACCCTTACACCCGAAGTGTTAGGCTCTCCAAGTGCCAGAGTAAGTGTTACAACATCGGCGGATATACCCAGCCCAACGGCTGAACGTGGGTTCATCATGATGTTTGTTGGCAATCCACACATGAACGTCAACAATGTATGGGAAGGAATTGACCCACCAAGCAACGTTACAGCCCCTGTTATCAATGCAGGGCGCACAATGATACCCATCCGCGCTATCATTGAAGCCATGGGCGGTACAGCACAGTGGGATAGTTCCGACAGACGCGCTGATTTGCGGTCACACGGCAACCATGTGCAAATGTGGCTAGGTCAACGTGATGTGCAAGTAAACGGTGCGCCAAACGAAATGGACGTAGTACCCGAAGTAGTGAACGACAGGACGCTTATCCCCCTGCGCTTTGTTGCAGAGTTTCTAGGCTCTCACGTTGAATGGATAGGCTCACAGCGTATGATTGTTGTTGTTTTTGAGTTGCAGGAATAGTTGCAGGATGAATAGAAAAATGCTATTGGCTTTTTGGCTGATAGCGTTTTTCATTTTCTCCCCGTCCCCCAGCATATACTTATGAAAACTAATTATTGGCATGACAGAAAAGTGAGGGATACACTATGTTACAAGAAACTGTACCTGCAATGGTTATGAAAAGTATGAAAGCACTAGCATTTGTACTTATTATAATTTTCAAGTTTATAATTGTACCCTATGTTATCCCTGGGATTAGGCACGGCATAAAGCATGGTTGGATTTTTATACCGCTTGGGATAATTATTGCTGGAATTATACATTTGTTGCTATATGAGGCATTCTATCTTAGTGATTATTCCACAGGAACAAGCCATCTTCTTGCACTCATAGTTTATGGTCTTTTTATTTATCTAGGCATTTGGCTAAGGCGTTGGAAGATCAACTGGAACAAACAACAAGAGTATAACGCGATTATCATCATCAACCCCGATATGCCAGACGAATTTTACGAGGATGATTATGATACATGAATCACCTGCACACGGTTTTGTGTTCGGCAAGCATAACGGCAACTATGTTGTAAAATCCGAGGACAAAGACGGGCATATCATGGTCGTTGGAGGCGTGGGGCGCGGCAAGAGTTCGTGTATCGCTATGCCAACGCTTAGAGCATGGAAGTCGCCTGTGTTTGCTATAGACATCAAGGGCGAGTTGTCGGACTATGCCCGCAAGTATCGCTCCAACATCAAGGTTTTCAACCCGCAAAACAAGGATTCACATGGATATGATCCATGCGTGTTTCTATCTGACAGCCCCAATCCTGCACAGGAAGCCCGAGCCATTGCGCAAGCGATTATACCACTACCCCCGAACACAAAAGACCCATTCTGGGTGGAAAACGCGCAAACGCTCCTGACAGGGGCTATTTTGCATTATAGCGATATTGGGTACTCATTTATCAAGACACTACAAGAGATTCAATCTAACGGCGTTATATCGCTTCTAAAGACTCTTGCAGGTAGTGCTAACAAAAAGGCGAAGTTATGCGTAGGCGGTTTTGTTGATATGATTGATAGCAAAGGCAACCCAAACAAGACGTTGGCGGGGATATTCGCAGAGATTAGCGGAGGGATCATACAGCTTGTGCTTGATGATGATATTGTGTCGGCTTTATCAAGGGAAGAAACAATAGCCCCTGATGATTTAGAGTATGGTTATGACATCTACTTAAACATACCAGAGCATTTACTACGCCAATGGAAGAACTTGTTATCATTGATAGTCAATCAGTTCTTGCTATTCTTTGAAAGGCGTGCAGAAAAGCGAGACTTGTCACAAATATTATTCTTGCTTGATGAGTTCCCACGGTTGGGAAAGATACCCTTTATCATGGACGCATTGGCAACTTTGCGGAGCAAGAAGATAACGATATGCCTAATCCTTCAAAGTTTGGCGCAGTTAGACATGATATATGGGAAAAATGAGCGCAAGGTTATTGCTGATACATGCTCATACAAGGCTGTACTTAGTGCGACAGACCCCGAAACGCAGGACTATTTCTCTAAGTTAGTTGGTACATATGACAGGCTGAAAACCTCCAAGGGTATAGTCAAAAGGCCAATCCTAGGCACGGCGACCAGCAAGAGCGAGAGTGTATCTACAGAAGGCAGGCGTATAATCAAGCCAGAAGAGTTTTCTACGCTTGATGACATTGTTCTTCTGCACCCGCTGGTTGCACCTGGGTTTATTAGGGTAGAGAAAGTGCCTTATTTTGTGATGGGGGAGTAATTGGAGTGATTTACTAAGGTAATGAAGCAGGCTGCTCCTAGTCAACATAAGCAACTTGTGGAAATTCTACTACAAAGCCTAAGTTGAGAATATCATGGAATCCCCAGTCAAAAGCCTCTTTCGGGATTGCGTCCCACATATTTTGAACCCAGCCCGCGCCCAAGGTATGTCTATATATAATCATACCAAGTTCTCCAGGGTGATTCTCTACGCCTATGCCATATTGTTGACCATCTATAAGTCGATCAAAGCTAGTAGATTCTCCTGTTACCCATGAAAATTGCCCATTAGCAAAGTGGGTGCCACCAATCCAGTAAGCGTATTTCCCACCTTGAATAATTAAGTCCTCTATAAAATTTTGTTCTGCATGGCTTGTGATTGTGGCCAAATCTCCACCTATGCTTTGGGCGTGTGTCCTTGCTTGTTGCCATGTCAGCCCTGTATCAAATAATTGATAGTAACTACCCTCGAAAGGGATTCGACCTGTTACTGGAGTTAGATTTGGAGTTGGTTCATAAGGTACACCATTATTTCTCACAACGAATACAACAATAATAATCATTATAATAATGATACTGGCGATTGTCGCCAACATATATCTTAATTTTGCTGAATTGCGTACATTATTATAGAGACTTACAACTCTATCTATTGCCATTTTTATTATTGATTCAGCTACAGCCTTGATTTTTTCAAGTTGCGGAATGACCCATTCAGCACCGCCTTGAGCTAAGGGAATGCAAGCCAACAGAATCAGTAAAAATATTACTATCTGAAACAACTTTCCCAAACCATCAAAATTAACAAAATCCCATATCATATTGACAAGTATGCCTGCAACTACGATAAACGCTATACCTCTTAAAACTTTCTTAATTGGGGACTCTTTCATCGCGACACCCCCTATTTTCCTATGTTTAGATATTCGTCAAAATACATCAAGCAATTTCATTATATGGCATATAGTGCTAATGTCAATGTAGATATTTTTATATGTAATGATGCTATTTATCGTTTGTCCTTTCTTAAAATATACTTACGCCCCATTTTCTTAAGCGCATTTTCGACTTCGCCAGAAACAAGATCTCCAATTGGAAAAAACGGGACATATTCTAAATTTGCAACTCTTAATGCCAACAATTCATTTCTATTCAGCCTGCCTATCGTTGCGCTGATATCTAATACGGTGAATGCTGGGCTTGCTATATACCATCCCTCTTGACTGTCTAGCCATTTCTTGCATTCGTCTACACTATTATTAAATTCTTCTAATGATTTCGATAGTTGCTTGTTCATTATCTCCCTAGTTTTTAAGCATGATTTGCTTCGGGACATAAGTTTGGTTTCTCGGGGGATTTTAGGCCGTTCTTTTAATGGCGCGTGACCCAATGACTTTGGCTTTTCTTCACTCTTGTTTCCGAGCAAAAAACCAATTATCTTTGTTGCAAAATTTGCCACAAAATCACGTCCTTAAAATGTACATAGGCTCAACCTCTCCGCTGTATTTTTGATACCTAAATATAATGCAATCATATCACAAAAAGTGAATTTTGTCAACCTGAATTATTCACATTGTGGAATTATTGGTTTGCTAAGGAATAAAAAGAAAAAGAGAGCGGTTAAAAGGGGTATGTTTGAAAAGGCGCAAACATGCCACATTCCATTGTACCGTTAGCAAATTCCCGCTCCGTCAAGGTCGGGTAGTATTTTTGTGGAAAGTACGCCCACAAAAATCTCCACACCTACCCTTGACTGAGCTACGGTATAGGCATGGGAGGAAGATGCCAAAGATCATACAACTTTAAAATCCATATCATGGGATAATCCCTCTTGATATGGCTTTTGATTATCACTTTTCCATTTTCATACTTGTTTTACCGTTAATATTTGCACCTTTCAAATTGTCAAGCGGGTTAAACTTATCAAAGTTATTTTTCAAGTCTGACCCAAACATTTCCACATATTCTTTGACAATATCAATGGAGCTATGTCCCAATATGCTTTGCAATCGGAATATATCGCCACCGTTCAATATCCAATTCTTAGCGAACGTGTGCCGATATAGATGAATACTTGTCTTTTCAACCCCTCTGCTACGATTATACCTCTTTATTGCAGATGTAAACGCTGACTTGTTAAGTTGTTCGCCATAGCGATTACAGAATAGATAGTCGTCTTTTTCACCTTTGCGATACTGTAAGTAGTCGATCAATATCTTTGCAAGTCTTGCAGACAGCGGAATTATGTGTTGCCGTCTGTTTTTCACTTTCGTCAATAAAATCTCATTGTTGTGAAAATCAATATCACGTATTTTTATATGGCTGATTGTCGAAAGCCTGTTACCAGTTGCGAGCAAATAGTTGGATATAACCCAGTTTCTATATTCCGCAAAATCACAGTCTTTTACATGCGGCTTTTTCAGTAGGGCGTTAAGTTCTTCATCAGTATAGGTTTTTTTAACTGCCTTTTCTGCCCTGATGAGTGAAATTTTGAACGGTTTTGTATATCCATTATCCATAAAGAAATACAGGATTGTGCGCAGTCCCCTCAAATACGAGTTAATTGTAATGCTTGATATTGGAGGGGTTTTGCTCTTCAAGTAATGAACGTAATCTTCGATAGTTTCCTTCGTGATATCTTCACACAAATTATCGCTTGGCCAAAAGTCTATAAAAGCCTTCCGTGTGTTCTCATAGTAAATAATAGTTTGTTCTGCCAAGTTTTGACTTCTCTTGATTCTTTGCATTTGTTCAAACGCAGAATCAAACGTCATTTTTGTTACTTGATTTTGCAAATTAATTCTTTTCCTCATAACATCATCACCCCATAAAAATTATGAAATGAGGGTAAAAATTAGAACACTAGGTCACCCCCAAAAAGTGCAAATAATCTAGTGGCCTAATGTGCTATATAATCGATATAACTTGTCCAATATTGGAAAAATAAAAAATGGACAAGCCCGCTTATATAACGGAACTCGTCCATAATATCAATCAATTGTGGTCGGAGTGGTAGGATTCGAACCTACGATCTCACGGCCCCCAGTCTAGCGCGCTACCAAGCTACGCCACACCCAGAAACTAACGTTGATATTAGGCAGTTTTTCCACTGTGGCTATTAGATTATTTACGAACCAGACCACTTGGCTACCTAAATTTTGCACAAAAAGAATTATATGTTATGACTGTACGTTTTGTCAATGATGATTTTCTATAGCCAATGCGCAAGCGTCAAATAGCGGAACTGCCTATATTCCCGCCCGTAAGTTCTTCACGGTTCGGTTCTCAATTGTAAATCCGTTAAATGTCTGCTCGCATCCGTCACCAATTGGGCACTGCGCCTCGACGCCGACCTTGACGGTAGCACCGACGGGAAGCAAACATAATCTAACCATGTCAAATTTCTTGCCGTCTAGTGAGTAGTGTACCGCAAAATTGTCCCCGACCCGTGCCACTTGCAACCAAACAGAATCGGCATTTATATTGCAGCCGTTGGCATCGTCTGAAACTATGTTTGTCACCACACTTACTACAGCGGTTGTGCCAAAATCGGATTTCTCAAAAGCGGCTTTGAGCCACAGATTTTCGTTGTGGATTATCATAATGCACGCGGCATCATAGTTTGCCACAAAGCTGGGAGTCACCCTGACCCGGACTACAAAATCGCCTTTGACCTCAGTATATAAAAAAGGTGCGTTGCCCTGCGGCTTTGAAAAGACTTCATTTTCGGGAATAGGGTTGTTGAAAAAATCGCTTTTTGGCGGAGCGTACACGGTAAATGTGTCTCCATCATCTTTGATTGTTACCCGGCTTTCGTTAAGCCATTTCAATTGAGATATATCCATTGTGACCTCCACGAATTAAATTGCTTGGCTATGATTATATCATTTAATTTTTATCTCCTGCAAAATTCAGTTGGTTGGCAATGCCAACCAACTGAATTTTTAACAACCAGGAATGGCCGTTTTACGGGCATACAAGAAGGGGTATCAAGTAAAAGACCTTGACACCTCCTCTATGTCAAATGCTGCGCACAAGATCCAACGTAAACGTAAACAAACTCCCTTCGCCGGGTGTGCTTTGCACGGTAATGCGTTCGCCGTGCGCCCGCACGAAGGATTTTACTATGGAAAGCCCCAGGCCATTGCCTGTTTTGTCTTCGCCTCGGGAGGGATCGCCTTTGTAGAATCTGTCGAAGATGTGTTTTTGTTCCTCCGGCGGGATGCCCAGGCCGTTGTCCCTTACGGACAGCAGCACTTTTTCGGCGTTTACGCTGGTTTCTACTACTATTTCGCCGCCTTCTTGGGTGAATTTTACGGC